>Ga0075272_1000030_pt1 | contig 46401 bp, 40 predicted proteins | sample SF_Rice_5C_0N_40_FD_69776 | JGI IMG/M metagenome (GOLD analysis project Ga0075272, IMG submission 69776) | Rice paddy soil microbial communities from Twitchell Island, California, USA - SF_Rice_5C_0N_404 | ecosystem: Environmental > Terrestrial > Soil > Paddy field/soil | place: USA: Twitchell... | reverse complement strand
GACGTGGCGCAGGACGTGATCATCAACGAATTCGACTGCGGCACGGGCGACGGCATCTTCGTCGAGCCCATTCTGGAAGCCGGTGTTGAAGTCGAGCCGTTGCGCGACCGCGTGGTGGGCCGCGTTTCGCTCGAGAAGATCAAGGACTACGAAGGCAACACCATCGTCGAGATCAACCAGGAAATCACCGAGGAACTGGCCAACGCGATCCAGGCCGCCGGCATCGAGCGGGTCAAGATCCGCTCCGTGCTGACCTGCGAATCGAAGCGCGGCGTGTGCGCGCGGTGTTACGGCCGCAACCTGGCCACCGGCCGCATGGTCGAACTCGGCGAGGCGGTCGGCGTGATCGCCGCGCAGTCCATCGGCGAGCCCGGCACGCAGCTTACCATGCGCACCTTCCACATCGGCGGCACGGCCACGCGCGTCACCGAGCAATCGAAGATCGAGGCGCGCAACAACGGCTTCGTCCGCTTCATCGACATGAACGTGGTCGAAGGCCGCGGCAAGACCTTCATCGCCATGAACCGCTCCGGCCTGATCGCCGTGGTCGACGAGAAGAACCGCGAGAAGGAGCGCCACCACGTGGTCTACGGCGCGCGGCTGCGCGCGGAAGATGGCCAGCCGGTCACCATTGGCCAGACTATGGTCGAGTGGGATCCCTACACCTTCTCGATTCTGACGGAAACGGGCGGCACGGTGCAGTTCAAGGACCTGCAGCCCGGGTTGACGATTGAAGAGCAGGTGGACGAGGTCACCGGGCTTTCGCAGCTGGTGGTCACGCTGCCGGCGGGCGACGAAAAGCATCAGCCCACCATCATGGTGAAGGATTCCGCGGGGCGCGTCCGCAAACGCTACCTGATGCCCTCGCGCGCGCACTTGATGGTGGCGGACGGCGACGAAGTGCAACCCGGCGACGTGCTGGCCAAGATCCCGCGCGAGACCACCAAGACCAAGGACATCACCGGCGGTCTGCCGCGCGTGGTCGAGCTCTTCGAGACGCGCAAGCCCAAGGACCCCGCCGTCATCAGCGAGATCGATGGCGTGGTGAAGTACGGCGAGATCGCCAAGGGCCAGCGCAAGATCTACGTGGAGAGCGAAGACGGCAAGACGGTCAAGGAATACTCCATTACTCGCGGCGTGCACATCAACGTGCAGGAAGGCGAGCGCGTGCGCGCCGGTGAGCCGCTCATCGACGGCCCTCTTAACCCGCACGACTTGCTGGCCGTCCTGGGCGAAAAGTACACGCAGGCTTACTTGGTGAATTCGGTCCAGGAAGTCTATCGGCTGCAGGGCGTCAACATCAACGACAAGCACATCGAAACGATCGTGCGGCAGATGATGCGTTGGGTGAAAGTGGAGGACGTGGGCGACACCACCTTCCTCCTCGAGGAGCAGATCGACAAGTTCCGCTTCCGCGAGGAGAACGACCGCGTGATCCATGACGGCGGGCGTCCGGCAACGGGCCGCCCCCTGCTGCTGGGCATCACCAAGGCGTCGCTCTCCACCGACTCCTTCATCTCCGCAGCGAGCTTCCAGGAGACCACCCGCGTCCTCACCGAAGCGGCCATCTCCGGAAAGGTCGATTACCTCCGCGGCCTGAAGGAAAACGTGATCATGGGGCGGCTGATTCCCGCCGGCACCGGTCTGGAGCGTTATCGCAACATCCAGCTCCTGACCGAACTGCCGCAGGAAGAGCCGCAGCCGGTCGAGCCCGAACTCACGCCCGAGGAAGCGGCGGCGCTGGACTTCCTGCGCAAGGATACGGACGCTGTCGCCGAAAGCTGACGATCCGGCCAGGATCGTCATCCTGCTTGCCCCGAGCGAAGCGAGGGGAGCGAACAGCGTGAGCGAGGGATCTCAGCTTAGCGGAGCGCAGCGAGCGACGGTTCTCTCCTGGGCTTAATTACTGAATGACTTCAAACATGGCAGGGCTAATCCACCGGCCCTGCCATTTTTCTTTCTTGCCGGCCGCGCAAGGGAGCCATTCGCCTCGTTGTGGATGAATAACGCGCGGGGCATAATGGTCGCATGACATCGACAAGCGCATTTGCCAAAGGAAATTTTGCCGAAACGCCGGAATTCACTCGCAATCTCGACCTCCTGGCGCAGGTGGCGATCCATGCGGGACTGGCGCTCGCGCCAGGACAAGAATTGGTGATGACGGCGACACTCGACGCCGTTCCCCTGGCGCGGCGCATCACGGAACACGCCTACAAGGCTGGCGCGTCCGTGGTCACCGCGTTGTTTGCCGACGAACACGCGGCGTTGCTGCGTTTCCGCCACGCGCGCAACGAGAGCTTCGACGCCGCTCCCGCATGGCTCTACGAAGGCATGGCGCAGGCCTACCGCGGAGGAGCGGCGCGCCTGGCCATCACCGGAAATGATCCCGCGCTGCTCTCGAAGGAAGATCCGGGAAAAGTCAGCCGCGTCAATCGCGCCACCTCCAAGGCCTATCGGCCTGCGCTCGAGCTGATCACGCGCGAGGAGATCAATTGGACGATCGTTTCGAGCGCGACGCCCGCTTGGGCCAAGGCTGTTTTTCCCGGCCTGCCGGAAGAGGAGGCGCTGGCCCGGCTCTGGAACGCGATCTTCAAAGCCACGCGCGTCGACCAGCCCGATCCCATCGCCGCCTGGAAAACGCATGACGCGAATCTGCACGCGCGCGCGGACCGTCTCAACGCGAAACGCTATGCCGCTCTGCACTTCCGCGGGCCGGGCACCGACCTGCGCGTCGGCCTGGCGGACGATCATCTGTGGCTCGGGGGAGGCTCGACCGCGCGCAATGCCATCTACTGCATTCCCAACATGCCCACCGAGGAAGTCTTCACCACGCCGCACAAGGACCGCGTCGATGGCCGCGTGACCAGCACCAAGCCGCTCTCCTATCAAGGCACCATGATCGAAGAGATTTCCGTGCGCTTTGAGGCGGGTCGCATCGTCGAAGCGCACGCGGCGAAAGGCGAGCAGGTGCTGCTCAAGATGATCGAAACGGATGACGGCGCGCGGCGCCTCGGCGAAGTTTCGCTGGTGCCGCATTCCTCTCCAATTGCCTCGAGCGGGCTGCTGTTCCTCAACACGCTCTTCGACGAGAATGCCGCCTGCCACATCGCTCTGGGGCAGGCCTACAGCATGTGTTTCAAGGACGGCAAGAATCTCAGCAACGAGCAGCTGGCCGCGCGCGGCGCAAACGACAGCCTCATCCACGTAGATTGGATGATTGGATCGGAGCGCATCGACGTCGACGGCATCGCGCGGTCCGGCGCCGAGGAAGCAGTCCTGCGCGCCGGAGAATGGGTGTAGCGCACAGCGAAGATGGTATTCGTCGAAGGAGCTGCCTTAGGATTTGGGCTGCCAGGCGCCGGTAAGATCGTTGCCGCTGAACCCGCCTGAAATCTGCTGCGTGGTGGCGTAGCGATAGAGCGCTGCGACGAAAATGCCTTGCGAGGCGGAGCTGACCACGCTCAGCAGCACCCAGTAAAGAATCGCGAGCGCAAGCCCGGCAAGCATCGCGTTCGTCCCGTACTGCGCTCCCAGCAGCGGCAGAAGCGCTCCCGGCAGCGCCAGCAGAAAGAAGATCAGGCCGAAGCTGAAGCCGCCCACCACTTCCTCGCCCCAGGTGTTGCGGAAGATTTCCGCCGAGCGATAGAGCGCTTCCATGGGGCCGATGTCTTCCGCGGCGAGCAGCGGGACGACGAAGAAGCTGGCCAGTGTCCATGCAAAACCGATGAGCCCCACGACGATGCGGCCGATGAAACTCGCGCGGCGCTCCAGCATGCGCAGCAGGATGCCAACCGTCGCCGCAACCAGTGCCCACTGCAGGATGCGCCACTTGCGCCTCCAAGCGGCTTGCAGCCCGTCATTCAGCGTGGCCTGCCCGCCCGCCAGGCGGTTCGAGGCGATGCTCACCAGCGCAACGTTGAAATAAATCGTGATGCCGTAGGTGGCGATGTAGAACAACAGAAGGAAAGGAGACATCTGCTGATACAGCAGCTTTTGCGCCACAGGGTCATGAGGCATGGACCCCAGCGGCAGCACCATCAGCGCGCCGGCGCCGAAAATAATCACCGTCGCCACAATGCAGGAAATCGCGGAGACCACGGGCAGCCACATCAGTTCCTTGTCGGATTTGAGGATGCGGAAGCTTTGCAGGACCAGGTCCCAACTGCGCGAAAGCGTGCCCATATAGATTCTCCCGGGCGTTCGAATGTGAACCTAAAAGTTACGGATCGTGCGCTTCTGGTCAGGGACAGCAAATCCTACAGGCAATTGGCAGGCCGATTCAAGGGCCAAGCCTCGGTGGTTAGGTGGGACGTTAACTAAAAGATTTAGCTGGACTAATTGCGGTACTCCTGGTAGTATGTGCTTGCGTTTGTTGCTCCTGTGAAACCTTTGGATTCGTCTAAGGCGGCTGCGAGTTTGACAGACTTGCGGCCTTTTTTTTTGCGACTAGAGGCACCCCAGCCGCTAATCCGGGTGGGACGAAGAAGCCACAAATAGCTCAATCGAAAGAAGGAAGTTAAGTGAAAGAACAAGGAACGGTAAAGTGGTTCAATGCCAGCAAAGGCTTTGGATTCATCCAGCGGATGTCGGGTGAGGACGTTTTCGTCCATTATTCGGCGATTCAGTCGGATGGGTACAAGTCGCTGAACGAAGGCCAGGCGGTCGAGTTCGAAGTGACTCGCGGACCGAAAGGCCTGCAGGCAACGAACGTCACCAGCCTCTAAAATCCGAAGGCGGGCGCCACAGCGCGCCCGCCTTTCTCTTTCCCGGCCCGGCAGTCAGCGTCACGTCCCAGTCTCCTGTTCCGTTGTTCCGTTCGTACGAGCGCAGCGACACGAGGAGGGCTCATGAAGGGTCTTGCCGAAGGCCAGTACATCAAACATTCTCAATACGGTTTGGGAGTCATAACGGAAACGGACGCGGACACTGACCGCACCAGCATCGATTTCGATCTCTACGGCGTGAAAACCTTCGTCACCAGCATCATGGTGGTGGAACCTGCTGAAGGAACCCCTCCTCCGCGCTCCAAGCGGCGCAAAAAAGCGGGACCGCGATCCGCGGCCGCAAAAAAGACAGAAACTCCGAAGTAAACGTTTCCCATCGCAACCGGTCCCCGATCCGAAACGCGCAGGGGTGTGCCCGTGCCTTTGTGCTTGGTGGCCTCGGCATCACTAAATTAGACCCTGAGGCTTTTCCCGAGTTGGAGTCAATGTAGCTCGGGTTTTCCAGCCCCGAGGCTGCTGGTCTCAGCTCTAGTATATTATTTACTACATTATTTGCTATTGACAACATATAATAAATGTGTTAACGTCGGTCGCCTCTATGCGAGTCCGGCTCAACCACCGGCCCTATGCACACCCCCGGCACTCCAGGCGGCGCCGTCCCGGCCGTTTCGCTCCCTGGACTGGAGGGCCAGCGTCCACCTTGGCTGATGGGCACGCCGGCCCATCAATTTTCGCCGCAAGTCTAATCCCATCAACAAAAGCGCAGAAATTGATGGGCACGGAATTCGATGTTTTCCTGCCGCGCGGCATTGTTACCTCGCAGCGCATTTCTCGATACACGTGTCGAGTAAAAAACAGGATTAAATCCCCGGGTTTCATTCACATAACCAAAAATTACTCGATACACTTTCGAGATATCTGGCACGGAGACGAGGAAAGCCTTCCTGAACGTCATGCCCCGGCACGAAGAGCGCGACGCCCTGGCTAGTACCGGCGGGGGATACGGATCCGGCCATTTTCTGCTATCCTCGCAACATATTGGGCAGGGCGGTGTCTAATGCGGGTAGAAGGACACAGCCTGGAGGCGCACGCGAGGCATGTCCGAATTAGCACAAACCCTCTCCTGGGGACGCGACGAGGCCGAACTGGTCAGCGAGCTGCAGGCCGGTTCGGAGGCTGCGTTTGACTGGCTGGTCACCTACTACCACTCCGGCGTGTACAACCTGGTTTACGGCATCTTGTCGGACTCGGCCGATGCCGCCGATGTCACCCAGGAAGTGTTTCTGCATGCGTTTCGCGGGATCCGGGGCTTTCGCCGCGGGAGTTCGCTGAAGACGTGGCTGTATCGGATTTCGGTGCGCCAGGCGCTCAACCATCGGCGCTGGTGCTGGCGGCACCACCGGCAGCAGGTTTCGATCGACGCGGAAGACGAGTCGACCGGCGCCACGCTGGATTTGCGGGACGCGGAGGCGACGCCCTTCGAGCGCTGCGCCTCGCAGGAAATGCAGGCGCACGTGCGCCAGGCGCTGGCAGCTGTGCCCGCCGCGTTTCGCGGCGCCGTCATTCTGAGGGATTTGGAGGGGCTGTCCTACGAAGAGGTGGCGGAAGTGCTTGAGCTATCGGTAGGGACAGTCAAGTCGCGCATTCTTCGCGGCCGGCGCATGCTGAAGGAGATTCTCGATCCGCTGCTGCGCTCGCCGCAAACCGAGTCTTCCAACGCGCCCGGCCGGGCAGTGGCGCAAACGACACTCGCTTCAACGGTTCAGCCTGGTGCGCGGTATGCTGGTTTGGTTGCGGCTGAGCCGCGCGGAGATACTCCATGAATTGCCAGCAGGCGCAAAGCCAGATGGCCGGATACCTCGATGGAGCAATCCGCCAGCTGGACCACGCCCGATTGAGCCAGCACCTGGAGTCGTGCTCCGGTTGCCGCGGCGAATTGGAGAGCTTCCGGCGATTGAGTGTTTGCCTGGCGCATGTGCAGCCGGTAGCTCCTCCGCCTGATTTGGCCACGCGCATTCGTGTGCAGGCGTCGCACGCACGCTCTTTCGGGGGCAACGTGCGGTACTGCTGGGACCGCGCCAAGCTGCTGTTCGAGAATATCGTTGAACCGCTCTTCGTCCCTGCCACGGGCGGTATCCTGACCGCGCTGGTCGTATTTATCCTGCTGGTTCAAAACATTCTGATGGGAGTGCCCACCGGGTTTGTGCCGGGGGACTTGCCTTTGAATCTCGTGCAGCAAGCGCAGGTGGAAAGCCTCGCGCCATTTGCCGTGCCGGTGGCGAGCCTGCACCAGCCTGCGGGAGCGGCGCTGGTTGACGTTACCTTGAACGCCGATGGCGACGTGGTTTCCTATCAAATCGTTTCCGGGCCGGACGATGCGGCCGTGCGCCAACAGATCGAGCAGGTGCTGCTTTTCTCGCGCTTCCGGCCGCGGCTGGATTTTGGACGCCCGACAAACGGGGGGCGCGTGATGATCGGCTTCAGTGAAGTACGCGTCCGCGGCTAGAGCTCACGCAAGCCACAAGTTCCGGCTAATCGCCGGACCAAGCAGCCTTCCCATAATTCTTCCTCCAATTCACCTGCCGAAGCGCACTGTAGAACCCTTGTCCTTGCACTGCAGTACCTGTGGCGGTTCCCTTGAGCCACCAGTGCCGATCATCTCTTCTCCATCTGCGAACCCGGCCCGATGGGCCAAATCGCCGCACAATCGCAGAATTTATCGTATGAAAACCATACGAAACGACCATGAATTCGTGCATGTGCTTTTGTTTGAATGCGCGCAGTGCGGGTGCCCCGTGCCGTCGGCCTTAACCGCGGACGCAAGGAACCCGGACGAAGTGGATGGCCGCACGTTCAGTCTGCGCTGCCACAACTGCGACTGGTCGGGGGCATTGCTGGCTGTCACTGCCAAGCGGCACTGGGTCGACGACTGGAGACCCGCGAGCGGCAGGAGTGACATGCCTCGCAGCGAGATCAGCTAAGGGAAAACCCTTACAGCGGACCAAGGCGAAACCGGTATTGTCAGGCTCTCGGCTACGACGTAACCTCACCGATGACCCCGCGCCCGTCGCGCTGCAAACACTCGAATGACACATCGCGTTCTGCTAGTCGACGATCACCCTGTGGTTCGAGAGGGATTTAAACGTTTACTCGAACAGCCCGGCCTCTCGATCTGCGGTGAAGCCAGCAACGGCCGGGAAGCTATCGAGAGAGTCGCTGCGCTCAAGCCCGATCTCGTGTTGATGGACCTGAGCATGCCGGAAATCGGCGGCATCGAGGCCACGCGAGAGATCCGGCGGCGCCACCCGGCCACCAAGGTTGTGGTCGTCTCGCTGCACGAATCGACGCAAGCATCCATGCTGGCGCGCGAGGCGGGCGCCGACGCCTACGTCGCAAAGAGCCGCGCCGCCACGGAATTGATCGAAACCATCCGGTCCGTTCTCGCGCAAAACGGCTTCCCGAAAGCCGCCAGCCTTGCTCAACGCGGCACCTCAGGACACAGCAAAAGGGCTCCGTCGGCCAAACCGCGAGCCTAAGCGTCTCTCCTCGGGACACTTCGCCCGCAAACCGCATCGCCAGGCAACGAGGGCACACGGAAGGACCTTCCGCCCAGGGCCAAGCGCCGGCCCCAGGACCGCTTTCCTTGACTCACGTGCCTTCGATGGCTAGAGTTTATCGCTGCGGTCTGAGTGAGATGCAACCTGGATGGGGCAGGGGTCATTCCAAATCAGAGCAGAGGAGTTTTCGTCATCCGAAAGCGGGTTCAGAGTCCCTTTGTCTGTGCGGTAGCTGCAACGGTACTGGCCTTCCTCGGAGTAGGCACTGGCGTTCGCGGCGCGCGCGGGCGGCAAGCGCCCTCCAATTACACCGGGATCAGCGTTCAATCCAGCCAGCAGATCTTTGCGACCATGTGTGCTCTGGACGCCGCGGGTTTTGGCGCGAACGAAAGCACGCTGGCCGGAATGCCGTATCGCCTGAAACTGCGCGCCGACCTGCTGAAAATGCAGGGGCCGGCCGTGACGGCGCTGCGCCAGTTTTATCGGGAACACGCTTTTTCCAGCCGCGCGGAGACCCTCTCGCGGTACATCACCTTTTCGCTCGTGGTGGGGCCTCCTCCGGATTTCAGATTTCTGTACGACCGTGACCTGTTGCCTCCCGACGTGCTGACCATCGTGGATTTCCAGCCCATCCTAGCGAGTTTCTATCAGGAGGCGAACCTGGCCGAGCGCTGGCAGGAGGTCGAGCCCGAATACGAGCGCGCCCAGGCGCTGTACGATGCTTCGGTGCGCGACATCGTGGTCCGGAGCAACGCCTATCTGCGCGAAGTGCTGAGCGCTTCCAACGGACGCACGTTCACCGTCTATGTGGAACCGCTGGTGGGGAGCCTGACGAATTTCCGCATTTATGGCAGCACCTATTCCATTGTCGTCGGCACGCCCAAAACTCTTCCACTTGCGGACATTCAACATGCCTACCTGCACTTTCTGCTGGATCCGCTGCCGTCGCAGTATGCCAGCCAAGTCGAGGCCAAGAAGGGCGTGCTGACGATTGCCGCGCGGGCGCCGCGACTGCCGGTGGATTACCAGCAGGACTTCATCTCCTTCACGGACGAGTGTCTGATCCGCGCCGTGGAGTTGCGGCTGAAGCACCTTTCGCCCGCGCAACTGGAGGCGGCGTTGAAGCCGCAGGACGAGTCTGGTTTCATCCTGGTGCGCCCGCTGGTAGAGCAACTGAGGGTATTCGAGAAGGCCGGGCCGGCCATGCAGTACTATTTCCCGGACTTGATCGCCGGGATCGATGTGGCCGCGCTGCAGAAGCGTTTCCAGAATTTCCAGTTTGCCAGCGCGCAAACCGCACCGCCTTCGGAACACGGCGAGGGTTTCACGAAGAGCCCCGCGACCGAGTTGACGCCGGAACAATTGCTTGAACAGGGCCAGCGCGCGATTACCCTCCGGGAGCCCGCGCAGGCCAAGGCGGCGTTTGACAAGGTGCTGGCCAAGAATCCGAACGACACGCGCGCGCTGTACGGCTTGGCGCTGGCTTCGGTTCTGGGCCGCGATGCGGACACGGCGAAGAAGCTTTTCGAGAAGGTCATCGTGCTGTCGGTGCCCAGCGAGTCGACGCAAAACAGCGCGCCCAGCGATCCGACTCTGCTGGCCTGGTCCCACGTTTACCTGGGCCGCATTTTCGATTTGGAGGAGGATCGCACGTCGGCTATCAACCAATACCAGGCCGCGCTTGCGGTCGTGGGTGCGCCGGAATCGGCGCGCGTGGCGGCCCAAGATGGAGTAAAATCGCCATATCAGCCTGTACCCCCTACGGGCGGAAAGCCTCAGTAATCCTCAGCCCACGAGAAGATTGCTCGAAGCGTGTGGGCGTGGAAACATAGGAAAGGGAAGAACATGAAGAACGCGATTCTCAAAACGGCCCTTGCCAGTTCGCTCGCTGCTCTGGCATTCGCCTTTGCTTTGCAAGCCGGCCAAGCTCAGCAGCAGAGCGCGCCGCAGCAGAGCCAGCAGCAGCCGGCACAACCGCCGGCGAAGCCCACTCTAGGCCAGCCGCAAACGCCGGCCACCGGGCAAGCGCCGGCAGCGGCTCCGAAGGTCGATCCCGCCGAAGAGAGTGCCTACAAGCAGTTCGCCGATCTGAAGCCGGATGATTACGATGGTCAAATCAAGGCCGGGGAAGCATTCGTCAAACAATATCCGCAGAGCCGCTACAACGTGGTGGTCTATTCGCGATTGACCACCGCCTATTACGACAAGCAGCAGCTCGACAAAATGTACGATGCGGCGGAAAAGGCGCTGGCTCTGAATCCCAACAACCTGCAGGTACTCGTCCTTACCGGGTGGGTGATTCCCCACAATATCGATCCCAATGATCCCACCGCCGACAGCCGCCTGCAGAAATCCGAGATCTATGAAAAGCGCGCTCTCCAGCTCATCCCCATGCTGACCAAGCCGGCCAACTTGACCGACGCGCAGTTTACCGCGGCCAAAGCGCAGGACGAGGCCATGGCTCACAGCGGGCTCGGGCTCACCTATTTCCGCGAGCAAAGGGCGGCAGACTCGCTCAAGGAACTGCAACAGTCCACCATCGGCGAGAAGCCCGACCCCGTGGATCTGTTCATCATGGGAATCGACCAGGAGAGCCTGAAGCAGTACAACGATGCGGCGCAATCGTTCGACAAGTGCGCGCAGATTCCCGGCGTGATGCAGGACCGCTGCAAACAACAGGGGGAAAAGGTTAAGGCGCAAGCAACGCAACCCCCGAAATAAACCGATGCTTTTGGTGAGCCCTTCCCCGGTGGCAGAATGCTCGCCGCGGCCGAGCGCCGTGGCGCAGCGGGCTTACTTGTGGCCATGGACTCTGGCTTGCGAGGCCAGGCTGTGACCCAAAACGAACGCGAGGAGCTGGAAGAAAGACTGGGATACCGTTTTGCCTGCGCTGACCGCCTCGAGCGGGCCCTGACGCATCGTTCCCACCGCGGGGTTTCGGGGCAAATCGACAACGAGCGCCTGGAATTTCTGGGCGATCGCGTGCTGGGCTTGGTGGCCAGCGAGCGCCTGTTTCGCGCGTTTCCGGAGTGGGATTCGGGGAAACTATCGAAGGGGCTGGCTCGCATCGTCAGCGAGCCCTCGATACATGCCGTGGCCTGCGCCTTGAATCTGGGCGCGTATCTACGCATCGGGCCAGGCGAGGAAAAGACGGGCGGGCGCGAGAAGAAGAGGCTCTTGGCCGACGCCTACGAAGCCGTCGTGGGCGCCATCTACATGGACGCGGGCTTGGGCGCCGCCTGCGCTTTTCTCGACCGCACGCTGCTGGAGCCGCTGCTGGCCAACCACCTGGATGCGCTGGACCGTCCAGACTTCAAATCCGCGCTTCAGGAATGGCTGCAGCAGCGCTCGTTGGGAACGGCGGAATATCGCTTGAGAAGTGAGTCGGGCCCGGAGCATCAAAAAACGTTCGAAGTGGAAGTGTGGCACGCGGGACGCCGGCTCGCTTCCGCTTATGGGCGCAGCAAGAAGCAGGCCGAGCAGTCCGCCGCCATGCAGGCTCTCGCCGAACTCGAAATCAGCCATGGAATTGCCTGATTCCCAAGAGAAGGCAGTAGCGCAGAGCGGAGCCCGTGCTGTGGAAACGGCCGCTCCGGTTGCCGCGGCGCAAACTGCGCAGGGCCATCATGCGGGCATCGCCGATTACATCGAATCGTTGCTGTTCACCATTTTGATCGCGCTGTTCGCCACCACTTTTGTCGTGCAGGCCTTCAAGATTCCTTCGCAATCGATGGAGCCCACTTTGCTGGTGGGCGACCATCTACTGGTGAACAAATTCATTTTTGGCGGGACGGGCGCGTGGTACGACAAGCTCTTGCCCTATCGGGCGATCCGCCGCGGCGACATCATCGTGTTCAAGTTTCCGTATGCGGATCACCCGCATTACGTGAAGCGGGTGATCGGAATTCCGGGCGACCGCATCCGCATCGCGAATGAGCGGGTCTACGTCAACGGGCAGCTGCTAAACGAGCCTTACGTGATCCACGACCCGGCAGCGGAGGACCCCTTCGACGTCAATTTTCCCCCGACCAATCCCTTTGCCTTTGAACCGGGCGTGCAGCCGCAGTGGGCCGCAAGCATGCAGAACTACGTACACGGTGGGGAACTGGTGGTGCCTCCCGGACGTTATTTCGTGATGGGCGACAACCGGGACCGGAGCTGGGACAGCCGCTACTGGGGGTTCGTCGACCAGGACGCGATCATGGGACGTCCGGTGGTGATCTACTGGTCGGTGGACGCCACTTCGGCGGATTACGACGATCCCGGCGTCGGAGGAACGCTGCACGGGATGCTGGAGACCTTCCTACATCTTCCCAGCAGCACGCGCTGGCACCGCTTCCTGCGTGAGGTCCATTAAGTTCTACGCGCGGATATTGCCGCGTCAGGACGCCTGTCCGGCCCTATTGCAAGATCGGTGCATCGCGCATACGCTTGATGGCCTTAGCCGCCGATGGCAGCGGAATTGAGCTTCACTCGCCGTGTCCCAAACTCTGCCGGAAATGACGATTTCCTCGCCGCAACCGGATGGATCCCCGGGATGGTACGCGCGCCTATGGCGCAGTTGGCTGAAGTGGGTGGCCGTGGCCCTCGCCTGTTTGTGGCTGGCGGATGCGGGGATATCCCTGCTGATCCGGCATACCACTCTCAAAAACCGCCTGACTGCGCGCCTGGAAGCGGCGTTTGGAAGACCCGTGCAGGTCGGGAGCTACGGGTTCAGCTTGTGGACGGGTCCGGAGCTGGAAGCGTATTCGGTGCGCGTGGGCGAAGACCCCCGATTCGGCTACGAATATTTCCTTCGCGCCGATTCGATGACGCTGCGCGTTCGACTCTCCAGCTTTTTGCTCGGGCATCTCGAGCTGGGCACGATTGCGCTGTCGCATCCCAGTTTGAACCTTGTCCGCAACGCCAACGGCGACTGGAATCTGGCTGAGTGGCTGCCGCGTCCCGAGAGCCCCGGTGACTCCAGCGCAAATTCCGGCATCGGAGGCGCCGCGAAGCCGGCCGTGCCGCGGTTTTACAAGATTGAAGTGAACGGCGGGCGCATCAATTTCAAAAAAGGCAGTGAGAAACTGCCGTTCGCGCTTGTGGACGTGAACGGCACCGCGGAAACCGAAGGACCGGGGCGCTGGCGGCTCGATCTGGTCGCTGCTCCGGAGCGCGCTGCCGTTGTGGTGCAGGAACCCGGAACGCTTCATCTGGCCGGGCACCTGGGAGGGACTTCGTCGCGCCTGCGGCCCGCCGTGCTGCAAGTGGATTGGAGTGGCGCTTCCATTCCCGACGTCATGCGCCTGGTGGCCGATCGCGATTACGGCGTGCGCGGCACCCTTGCCATTACGATCCTGGCCCGGACGGAGGGAGATTCCTGGATTCTGCAAACCAAGGCTCTCCTTTCGCAGTTGCATCGCTGGGACCTGCCGATGCGGGACGACAACCCCTACGTCAGCATCAGCGCCAGTGGCCGCCTGGAAGCGAGCGGATCGCGTTTCGAGCTGAAGTCCGCCAAAATCGAGATGCCTCATTCCAGCGCCATGCTTAAGGGTGCGCTGGACTGGACTCATCCTGGGCCCGCCCTCGGCGAAGTTTCTCTCTCGCGCCCGCGCATCATCCGGGGTTCGCATCTTTCGACCGCGGATTTCTCAGCCGCGAGTCGTGGCACAGAACTGCACATCACTTCGAAGACGGTCTCTCTCAACGACCTGTTTGACTGGGCTCGCGCCTTCCATGCGGGGATCGCGGATGGAGTCGCACTCGGTGGGCTTGCAACGCTCGATGCGAATCTCGGAGGCTGGCCGCCGCGGCTCCAGGACGCCGGTTTCGGCATCGCACGCGGCGCCATGGTGGGTACCGGCATTCCGTCGGTGCGGTTTGGAGCTGTCGCGGTTCATTACGACGCGCGCTGGGGCATCACGCTTGCTCCTGCAACTATCACGATCGGCGCTCCGCCCAATTCGTTTGTTGCCGATGGGTCGGCGGAGCCCAAAACGCGCACGTTCTCGCTGCGCGTGCGCGGCGCCACTTCCGACGTTCGCGAACTCGTTGCGGTGGCGGACAAGTTGGGCTGGAACCTCGCGCGCGGCTGGAATATTGCGGGACCCGCTCGTTGCGACCTGCGCTGGCAGAAAACCGGGCTCGCGCTCCAGACAACGCTTACCGGTTCGGTCGAATGGGGAACGCCGAGCGGCGGCGTTTCGGTGGGCGCGCCGTTCTTGAATCGGCCAGTCGAAGATGTTCGTGCCCGGGCCGAACTGCAAGCGTCCCAGACCCACGTTCGATTGTCCTCGGCGCGGGCCTTCGGCACACGTTGGAGCGGCACGCTCGAGCACCGGCTGGCCGATGGCTGGACATTTTCCGTATCGGGCGGCTCGCTTTCGGCCGCGGAGCTGGACCGTTGGCTCGACGCGCGTTGGCGCGAAAGCTTTCTGGACCGTATGCTTCCTTTCTTGAATTCGCGCGCGCCCGCCAGCGAAGCCCTCGACTCTCTGCACGCCAGCGGAACAATCGCCCTGGATGATTTCACTCTTGCGCCGGTTGCGCTCCATCACCTACGCGGCGATCTGAGCCTGGATGGCCGCGCGCTGCAACTTACGAAGGCTTCCGCGCAATTCGGGGGCGGACAGCTCTCCGGCGCCTTGCAAGCAAGCTTGAGCCGAACTCCGAAGTATGAGGCCGCGCTTGATTTTTCGGGGATCGATCTTCCGGCGCTGGCGACGGAGTTCCCGTCGCTCACCGGCCGTCTGATGGGATCGGCCTCCGCCAAAGTTCAGCTCAGTTTCCGCGGCCTGATCCGCTCGGATTTGCTGAACTCGCTGAAATGCCGCGGAGATGCTGTCGCCAAGGAACTCGCCGTCGCCCATCTCACTGTGGGCGAGCCCGGCACGGACGCGAAGGCTCCGTACGGCCCTGTGGATGCCACCACGTTTCCACACGCTTCCGCGCGGTTTTCCTGCAGCGCGGGAAAAATCGAGTTTGAGGATTTAGCCCTGTCCGGCGCCGGCGCGCTCTGGAATGGGGCGGGTTCGGTGAATTTTGCGCGCAATCTCGATATCCGATTGCGCCGGGCCGCCGTGGATTCTGCTGCGGCGCGCGAATCGAAACTCGGTCAAATCGATGACCATGCTCCCAGCGCGGATGGCGCCGGAGTGGAATATCGCATCACGGGCACGCTGATGTCGCCTGTGGTATCGCATATTGCGATTCCGGCACGTCCTGCCCGCACAGCGCGCTGACCAATTTGCCTGGGTGCAAAGCGTGTGCTAGCTTGCTCTCTTGATGCGGCAGTCCCTGCAATTCGGCCTCGCGTCCATTCTCCTGCTGTGCCTGGTTTCAGCCGCCTCAGCACGCAACGCGCAACGCCTGCGCATCGCCCCGCGGTTCGTCAAGGGCGAGACTCTGCGGTATAGCATCGACACAAGCACATCGTCGAATGAACATGACGTCACGCCGGTCATCAATCCCGAAGGCGCATCGGAATACAGAGAATCGATGAGCCTGGTCTTACGTCTGGAAGTGCTCGACATTGCACCGGCCGCATCGCCCGCACAAGAGCTGGTGAGATTTCGGGTCATCTTTGAACAAGCGAATTCCGGCTCACAAGCGAACGCCTATGCCCCCAGAGCGGATGCGTTCGATGATGCAATTAATAGCCTTAAGGGTCACTCGTTTGAATTTTCTCTGCAGCCCGGAGGCAAACTGGAGGACGTTCAAGGCCTCGACCGAATCGCCCCGCAGCGCGATGTCGCCGCTCGCGTGCTTTCCTGGCTGCACGTGCTCTTCGCGCCGGTCGAAATTCCGGCTCGAGGCATTACCCTCGGGCAGAAATGGACGAATGAACGGCAGCTCACGGACTTGCCCTTGAAGGGCCTCGTCTGGCGCAACGAGTCGGCCTATCTCCGCAACGAACCATGCGCCGCGTCATCGGGAGTGAAAGGCGTGCAATTTCCGGGGGAAAGCGCCGGTTGCGCAGTGCTGCTGACGCGGTTCCGGGTTCTACGGCACGGCTCGGATCATTCCGACGCCACCCCGGAGATCTACATCCACAATGGCCTGCGCACTTCCGGCCAGTGGACCGGCTCCGGCGAAAGCCTTGACGCCATTTCTCTGGAGAGCGGCCTTCTGGTCAGCTCGACTCAAACCGCGACGCAGGACATGGACTATGAGATTCGAAGCGCGATCAGCGGTTCCGCCATCCACCATACCGGCCAGATGACGACCCAGACCGAAATCACGCTGCTGCCGCCTGCGGTCCGGTGATCTGGCCGCTGCGGTATAATCTTCCTTTGCCAGAAATCCAATCTCGATAGAGGCGCGCGGCGCATGAACTTCAAACTAGCGAGCACGTATGAGCCGCGCGGCGACCAGCCTCAGGCCATCAGCCAACTCGTTCATGGAGTGAATGACGGCGAGCGCCACCAGGTTCTGCTCGGGGTCACCGGGTCGGGCAAGACGTTCACCATGGCCAAGGTGATCGAGCAGATCAACCGCCCGACCATCGTTCTGGCGCACAATAAGACGCTGGCCGCGCAGCTCTACCACGAATTTCGCGGATTCTTCCCGCAGAACGCGGTCGAGTATTTCGTCAGCTACTACGACTATTACCAGCCCGAAGCCTACGTTCCCGCCAGCGACACCTACATCGAAAAAGAAGCAACCATCAATGACGAGCTGGACAAGCTGCGCATGAGCGCAACGCGCTCGCTGTTCGAGCGCCGCGACGTGGTGGTGGTCGCCTCCGTTTCCTGCATCTACGGCCTGGGCTCGCCGGAGGCTTACTACGGCATGCTGCTTATGCTGGAAAAGGGGCAGTCGGTCGCGCGCGAAGCCATTCTGCGCAAGCTGGTGGAGATACAGTACGACCGCGCGGAAGACCTTCGCCGCGGAACGTTCCGCGTGCGCGGCGACATGATCGAGATTTATCCCCCGTATGAAGAGTTCGCCGTGCGCGTCGAGCTGTGGGGCACGCAGGTGGAAGCGATCCGCAAGATCGATCCGCTGACGGGCGAAATTCATTCGGGCGACGCCGAAGCGCCGCGCATCACCATCTACCCCAAGACGCACTACGTGCTTCCCGCAGAACAGCGCGAGCGCGCCATCCAGAGCATTTACGAGGAACTCGAGTGGTGGAGGCCCGAACTCGAGCGCCAGGGGAAAATCGTGGAGGCGCAGCGCGTCAGCCAGCGCACGCTGTTCGACATCGAAATGATGCGGACCATCGGGTATTGCCACGGCATCGAGAATTACTCGCGCCATCTTTCCGGGCGCTTGCCTGGCGAGGCCCCGCCCACTTTGTTTGATTACATCCCGAACGATTTTCTGCTGTTCATCGACGAATCGCACCAGACGGTGCCGCAACTTCGCGCGATGTATCATGGCGACCGCTCGCGCAAGGAAACGCTCGTCGAATACGGGTTTCGCATGCCTTCGGCGCTGGACAACCGGCCGCTCACATTCGAGGAATTCGAGCACCGCACGAACCAGGTGCTTTATGTGTCCGCAACGCCCGGGCCGTACGAGCTGACCAAGGCGGGCGGCATCGTTGTGGAGCAGGTGATTCGCCCGACGGGCCTGATCGATCCGCAAGTGGAAGTGCGCCCCGTAAAGGGGCAGGTGGACGACCTGCTCGAGCAGATTCGGGTGCGCGCGGCGCGCAAGGAGCGCGTGCTGGTCACCACGCTGACCAAACGCATGGCCGAAGACCTGGCGGAGTATTTCGCCGAGGTCGGAGTGCGCTGCCGCTACTTGCATTCGGAAGTGGAAACGCTCGAGCGCGTGCGCATCCTGCGCGACCTGCGCCGCGGCGAATTCGACGTGCTGATCGGGATCAACCTGCTGCGCGAGGGACTCGACCTGCCCGAGGTTTCTCTGGTCGCCATTCTGGATGCGGACAAGGAAGGCTATCTGCGCAGCGCGACGTCGCTGATTCAGACCATGGGCCGCTGCGCGCGCCACTTGGAAGGCAAGGCGATCCTGTACGCCGACACGATGACCGAATCGATGCAGAAGGCGATCGCGGAGACGAACCGGCGGCGCGCGAAGCAGGAAGCGTACAATCAGGAGCACAACATCACGCCGCAGTCGATCGTCAAGTCCGTGGATATGCAGCTGGTCAAGATCATCGAGGCGGACTACGTCACGGTGCCGATGGAAGAGCCAACCGGCGAGGTTTCGACCGAGGAGCAACTGGCCAAGACCATCGCGCAACTAGAGGCACAAATGCGCGAGGCGGCCAAGAAATTCGAGTTCGAGCGCGCCGCCGCGCTTCGCGACCGCATCCGCGATCTGAAACAGCGCGACCTGGGCCTGGTGGCGGCATCCGTCGCCGCGGTTGCCTCGTCTGTGGAGGCGAAGGCTGCAGCCGGCGGCGAGCTATCCGCCGCGCCTTCCGATCCGCAAATCAACCAGCCGGAAACTGAGCCCGTCCCATTCTCCGACGCGGGCACGTCCGCCGCTGCGGCATCCGCGCGAACGGGCCGGCGTCGCACGCGCCGCCGATGAGGCTTTTCCAGGCGGGCGCTCGGCACTTTCTCGCCATCTGTTTTGCCAGCGCAGCTATTTTGGTGATCTCGCCGGTGTTGCGCGCGCAGGACTCCGTGCCATCGACCAATCCGGTGCCACCTGCGGTTCCAGAGCAGCGTTTAAACGAGTTTGGCGTGTGGGGCTCGTATGCGGTCAACTCGCCCGACGTGTACGGCAGCCGCGCGCACGGCCAGTTCGGCGCGCTCGGATTTCGCTACGGCAGGATCATCTCCGCCTCGCGGCATCGTGTGATCGAGTACACCTTTGACGTCGTTCCGGTCGAAGTGATGCATCAGCTTTCCTACACGCCGTGTACGATCGAATCAGCCGGGCAGATCATCGCCACGCAATGCATCAGCGGCCATGAAACTGTCTATGCCGGCGGAATCACTCCCCTCGGATGGAAATTCAATTTTCTTCCACAAAGGCGTTTTCAGGTGTTCGCCGCGCTGGGTGGCGGCCTCATCGCTTCCACGGCCCGCATTCCCACCGACGTTCCCGGCGGCGCGCTGTTCAATTTCACGGCGGACTGGCAACTCGGATTTGAGCGCTTCAACGCGTCGCGCACGCGCGCGTGGACCGTGGGTTACAAGTTGGAACACATCTCCGACGCGTTTCGCACGCGCGTGAATCCGGGCATCGATTTGAACGTGATTTTCGTGGGGTATTCGTTCTTCAAGTAAGCTGTCAGGCTTTTCTGCTGAAGTAAATCGCGGGGCCGAGGATCATGGCGCCGCCCAGCAGGGCCATCGCTCCGAGTTTGTCGTGCAGGACGATCACGCCGAGGCAGCTGCCCACGAGCGGCTCGAGATTCAGAAAGACGCCCGCACGCGACGCGGGAACGCGCGCCAGCCCCCAGTTCCAGCACAAGTAGGCGCCCGCCGTCGCGAGCAGGCCTTGCGCCGCGGACGCGGCCCAAACCGTCACCGAGAAGTGAAAGCGTAAAGGTTCGAACGCCTCGGACCAGACAAGCAGAAGAACGGTGCCGGACAGAATCATCCATACGGTCATCTCGATCGAGTCGTATTTTTCGAGCAAGCGCTTGCTCAAGAGAATGAAGACTGCCGCAGCCAGCATCGAGAGCAGCACGAGCAAGTCGCCCGCGATCGTCGGGCCGGCGCGCGTTGTGTGTTTGCTCGAAAGCGCAATCAAAGCCGCTCCAACGGGCGAGAGCACGAAAATGGTCCACTCGAACGCATTCAGACGTTCGTGCAGGAAGGCGACGGACATGAGCGCGACCATGACGGGCAAAGTGCCGACAATGAGCGAAGCGTGCGAGACGCTCGTCAACTCCAAGCCCTTGAACTGCACCAGAAACTGCACGGGAAAGCCGATCACGACGGCGGCGAAAAACAGCCCGATGTCGGCCCAGTTCCCCCGGCGGAAAAGGCTGCTTCTTCGCATCGCGAACGGGAGCAGAGGAATACAAGCGAAAAGAAAGCGGAAGCTGGCGTTTTCGGCGACGGTCATCTGGCGGAAATCGATTTTGCCGAACAGGAAGCCGGTGCCCCAAAGGCTTCCCGCCAGGACGAGAGCCGCCGTCGCACGGAAAGCGCCGGCTCGTTGCTTGTAGATGCCCGCGCGGCTTTCGCTCACACGATCCCGCTTTTCAAGTCTTGGAGAGGATAGAAAGTGCCGCGCCATTCGATGCCGCCTTGCCACAGGGTGACCAGCATGGAGCGGCCCAGCATCCAGACGAAAATCAGCGCCCCAATCGGAAGAGATATTCCCCACAGGCGGCTCGCGCCGAATTCATGCGCGGCTTCCGCGTGCGCGAGGACCGGCAGAGCGATGGCGACGAGATCGCAGGCGAGCGCCCACCCGCGAGCGAACGGAAGCGCGCAAAAAGGGAAGACGCACATGAGCAGCAGCCCGAACATGCGCAATAGCGTTTTCGAAACGCTGTAGCCGGAGGTGGCGAAGAAATTCTTGGTGGTGCCGCGCACGATGTTGCGCACACCATCGTGCCAGTGCACGCTGACGGCCTCGCCGGCCCGGGCGGCGCCGGAGGCAAAGCCCGCTTCTTTAACAATCTTTCCGAGCTTCATGTCGTCGATCACTTCCATGCGCAGCCGCCGGTGCGTGCCGGCGGCCTCATAGCTGCTGCGGCGCACCATTTGGAATGCGCCCACGCCCAGATAGCCGCGCGATTTCAGGTTTTGTTCCGATCACGAAACCGAAGCCGAAGAAGGTCATGGCGATCTTTTCGAAGAAACGGAACATTTCGGCGCGGCCCAGCAGGGTCAAGTGGTCCCAGTTGTTTTCGAGCGTCAAGGCGACGGAGCGGCGGAGCACGCCGGGAGCGAAATAAACGTCCGCATCGGTAAAGACGAGCCATTCGCCGGACGCATGTTCGTAGGCTTGCTGCAGCGCATGAGGCTTTCCCAGCCAGCCGGCAGGGAGCGTCTCGATATGAGCGACTTTCAGGTGAGGATGCGCGGCAGCGGCCGCGTCGAGAATCTGTTGCGTTTCGTCGCGCGAGCGGTCGTTGACGGCAACGACTTCGTAATCGGGATAATCCTGGGAAAGAAAGGAGGCAAGAGCCTCCGGGAGCTTGGGGGCTTCATCGCGTGCGGCGACCAGGATGGACACCTTCGGAAGTTTCGGCTCTTTCGCCGGGGCGATGTTCTCTAAGTGCGGAACCAGACGGATGCCCCGTGCGATTTGGGCCGTCTGCAACAGCCAAAGGAAAGCAATCAGTCCAAGCAGTGCGGTCCAGAAAATGTGCAAGGTTTCGAATTCCTCCAAGACACGGCAAAAATCACGCTATGCTATCACGCGTTGCGTTCGCGGCTGCGCGCGCGCGATCATCTGTTCTGAGGGACGCATCGTCGAATCCCGGGTCCCGATTGAGAGCGATTGCGTTCGCAAGGCTATGACCCGAACGATTTCCATCATTGGCGCAGGACGCGTGGGGAAAACAGTAGGGAGGTGCCTGCGCCGGCTTGGCTGGCGCGTCGAAGCGGTCACGGCACGATCGGAGGCACACGCGCGGGCAGCGGTTCGCTGGATTGGCGGCGGCACGCCGTACGGGCGCCTCACGCCCGGCGTTCTGGCCGCGCGGGTGATTCTGCTCGCCGTTCCGGACGACTCGCTCGCGAAAACCGCGAGAGAACTCGCGAGCCTGTGCGGGGGAAATCTTCGAGGCAAGGTCGTGCTGCACACGAGCGGAGCGCTCGACAGGGGAGTGCTTGAGCCCTTGCAACATCGCGGCGCTTCGACAGGATCGATCCACCCGATGCAAACGTTCACCGGGCGAGGGACGCCAAAGCTCCAGAACATCGTGTTCGCGATCGAAGGTGCGCCAGCGGCAGTTCGTGCGGCCCGGCAGATCGCGAGCGAGTTGGGCGGTACGCCGGTGATCATCGATCGGAAAGAGAAAGCCGTATATCACGCCGCGGGAACACTCGTTGCGGGACATGCCCTCGCGCTGATGGAGGCAAGCACACGGATTCTCATGCGGCTCGGCTTCACGCGCGACCGCGCGCTGCGGACTCTGCTGCCGCTCACGCGCCAGATGCTGGAGAATTTCGAGGCGGTTGGGTCTCGAGGGGCATGGACCGGACCGATTGCACGCAAGGACTACGCCGTGGTGGCGGCGCACGCCAAGGCCCTTCGCCGCCTTCCAGTCGAGTTCAGGGATGCCTATGCGGCGCTCGCTTTGCTTTCCGGACGCGTGCTGGCGGACGATCCCTCGAAGGCCATTGCGAGGATCCGCCGCGCGTTGGCCGGGCGCTGAGAGCGGCGCCCCTGTTTTCGACCGCCGGTGGCGGGAGCGGGTTTTCAAAGCGGCCGTTTTTCGTCAGAATAGAGGATTGAATCTTTCACCGGAGGGCAGCATTGAAGCCGCTTCATATTCCTGTGGAACACATGAGGCTGGGGAACGGCCTGCGCGTGGTCGCCTCGCCCGATCGTTCCGCGCCGTTCGTCACAGTAGGCGTTTACTATCAGATTGGATTTCGTCTGGAGCCGCGCGGGCGCAGCGGCTTCGCGCATCTGTTCGAGCACATGATGTTTCAGGGTTCTGAAAACGCGGGGAAGATGGAGCACATTCGCCTGATCAATTCATCCGGCGGGCTGCTCAACGGCACCACGAATTACGACATCACGAATTACTTCGAAGCGGTGCCTTCGAACGCCCTCGAGCGCGTGCTCTGGCTGGAAGCGGATCGCATGCGCGCGCTGAAGGTGGATGACGAGAATCTGCGCAACCAGCGCGACGTGGTGAAGGAGGAAGTCCGGGTCAACGTGATGAACCAACCCTACGGGGGTTTTCCCTGGCTCGATCTGCCCCCTGTGGCGTTCCGCAATTGGCCCAACGCGCACAATTTTTATGGCGACTTCACGGACTTGGACGCAGCAACGCTCGATGACGTCCGCACCTTCTTCCGCATGTTTTACGCGCCGAACAACGCAGTCTTGCTGATGATCGGCGATTTCGATCCGAACGAAGCTTTTTCGCTGGCCAAGCGTTATTTCGAGGATGTTCCGCGCGGTCCTGAGCCCGCTCGCGCGGACATTTCGGAGCCGCCGCAAAGGGAGGAGCGCCGCGGCGAAGTTCCCGAACCGTTTGGCCCGCTGGCGGCCGTGGCCATCGGCTACACCATGCCGCCGCGCGGCACGAAGGATTGGTACACGGCCGCGGTTCTGGACCGCATCTTGCATGGCGGGCGCGCCGGCCGCGTGCATCGGCGGCTCGTGCTGGAGAAGCAGATTGCCGTGGAAGCGAGCGGCGGCGCCGATTTGCTGGACACCAACGGGCCGACGCAGATGGTGACACGGATTTTCCCAAAGCCGGAATTTTCGACCGACGAAGCCATCGGCGCGTTCGACGGCGTGATTCTCGAATTGGCGCTGCAGGGCACTAAGGCGGAGGAACTCGACCCGGTGAAAGTAAAGATACGCGCGGATTACTATTCCATGCTCGAAGGGGGAATGGGCTCTTACATGCCGCGATTCGGGCTGATGCACTACCTGGCGTCGTTCGCGCTGTTCGACGGCGATCCCGACCGCGTGAACACGATTTTGGACAAGTACCTGGCGGTCACGCCGGCGGAAGTGCAATCGCTCGCCCAGAAGATCCTCGTTCCGGGTAACCGGGCGATTGTCATTCGGCGTCCGGTCGAAAGGGACGCCCCGAAGGGAGCAGCGCGATGAGCACTCCTGCCGCAGTGAGTTCCAATCGCGCTGCGGTTCCGCCGCTTTCCGCCGAGCGCGCTGTTGCCTGGCCCAAGCGCACGGTGAAAACACTGCCGAACGGTTTGGAAGTGGTTCTGGCGGAGTCGCATACCTTCCCGAAAATTTCCATGGAGCTGTTTTTTCGCAGCGGCAACGCCGCCGTCGCCCACACTTCGCCCGGGCTGGCCGAAATCACGGCGAATGTGGTCCGCACAGGGACTGCCTCGCGCAGCAGCCGGCAGATCGAAGAGGACCTTCGCAGGATGGGCGGGGAACTCGGCACGCATGCAGGAGCGGATGCGAGCGCCATCTCTATTGCGGGGCTCGCCGAATTCTCCAGCGGCTTGCTCGAACTGCTCGCCGATCTCGCTCGCCACGCCTCCTTTCCGGAAAACGAGTTCGAGCGCGAGCGCCGTCAGAGAATCGAAGAGCTGAAAATCGAGCGCACCACGCCCGGCTTTCTGGCCAGCGACCGCTTTCGCCGCGTCCTGTTTGGCGAACATCCCTACGCCATCGTTGCGCCGACGGAGGAACAAGTTGCGGAGTATCGCCGCGAACAGCTCGAAGATTACTATCGCCGGCACTACGCCGCGGCGAATGCTTTGCTGATCGCGGTGGGAGACTTCGCGGCGGCCGCCATGATGGAGCAGGTGGAGAAGACGTTCGGCGAATGGAGCGCGCCGCAGCCCGAGCCGCAATTCGTGCCCTCGCCGCCACGGCACGTCGGGCGCCGCGTTTACCTGGTGCATCTGCCCGGCGCGGTGCAGGCACAGGTACTCGCCGGCAATCTTGCGGTGACGCGCCACGATCGCGATTGGTATCGCACGGTTTTGGCGAACGCGATTTACGGCGGTGCGTTTCATTCGCGGCTGGTGGCGAATATTCGAGAGCAAAAGGGCTATAGCTACAGCCCGCGCAGCGGCTTGAATCCTCTGCGGCAGCACGGCTACTTCAGCGTGCACGCAGCCGTGCGCAACGAAGTTGTCGCGGCCACGCTGGCCGAAGTGTTCTACGAGATGGACCGCATGCGCGCCCTGGCGGTCACTCCCGAAGAACTGGAAAGCGCGCGCAATTATCTGACGGGCGTCTTTTCGCTGGGGATCGCCACGCAGGACGGCATGCTCAATCAGCTTTCCACGCAGTATTTGGACCGCTTGCCGGAGGACTATCTGGAGACGTATCGCGAACACATTCGCGCGCTGACGGCAGAGGATGTCCTGTCTGCCGCGCGGCGCCATTTCGATTCCGCCAACGCGCAGATCGTGGTGGTGGGAGACCGCGAGCAGGTTCAGGAGCAAGCCGCACTCTTCGGGCATCTGGAGGTGTTCGACGTGCACGGGAAGGCGATCGAACTGGTCGTGTCATAAATTGCGTGCGGACGCGCGGGACTTCCGTCCTGAGAAGATTAGCGCTATAAGACAGTGACACGATGCTTGCCGCGCCAGATGCGCGTGCGCCAAGAGAGTAAATGCTTGAAGAACACAAATTGGAAGAGCAATCAGCGGCGCCGGTGAACGTTGCTGAACCGGCTGTGAGTGCGGGCAAGACCCGAGGTGTCCGGCAATGGCTGCTCGGGCATTATCGCTTTCTGTATGCCGCCGACCTCATTCTGTTGTATCTGTCGTCGATGTTTTGCATCACCGCGCGGATCGTTACTGGAGCGTCGAGCGCGGCCTCGCGAACTCTTCTCGTGATCGTGATCGGATCGGGCATCCTGGCGGCGCTGCCGTTTGTGACCGGAGAGAATTTCGAGCGGGACTTTGTCGCATCGCTGGCGAATCCGGGATCGAAGAAGGTCCGGCGCGTCGAGATCATCGTGGGGACTGCGCTGCTCCTGATTCTTGTGGTGGCGGTTGCCGTGGCCATTCTCCACCCGACTCATGCGGTTCGGCGATGATTGCCGGAGACAAGCTGCGCTCCTGGCTCGCTGGACTCGCGGCTCTTTCGGTTCTCGTGCTTGCTCTTGCGGCGCTGAGCGGCGCGCAGAAGAAAAAGCCGCCAACTAAGCCGCTGGATTTGAATACCGCAACCGCGACGGAGCTTGAGCAACTTCCAGGAATTGGCCCGGCCACAGCGCAGGCCATCGTCCGCTTCCGCGAAAAGAGCGGCCCATTCCAGAGCGTCGAGGACTTGCTGGCGATTCGGCGCATCTCCAAAGCGCGTCTTGAGAAGCTCCGCCCCTATATTACAGTGGGAAAGCCCGGCCGGAAGCAGGGCACGGGCAGTGGAGGAGGCCAGCATCGAGCCGCATTTGAACGTCTCCTGGTCCGCTGCTAGAATCGTGCACGGGAAACGAACTGCTCAAGACAAGTCCTGTCCGGGCGTTTCACCGCGCAGGTATTTCCCCGCTGCGACCCGCCACGGAAAGAGAGCCGCTGAACATGGCTGACATCGTTGCAATCCAGACTGCCCTTCGTTCCAGCAAGATTGACGGCTGGCTTTTCTACGATCATCATCGCCGCGATCCGATCGCCGCGCATATTCTTGGGCTCGGCGGCAACGGGCTGGCGACGCGCCGCTGGTACTACTTCATCCCCGCCAAGGGCGAGCCGCGCAAGCTGGTCCATCGCATCGAACAAGGCTCGCTGGATGCCGTGCCCGGGGGAAAGCTCGTTTATTCCGGCTGGCAGGAGCTCTACAAGCTGCTTCCCAAACTGCTGAAGGGTAGCAAGAAGATCGCGATGCAGTATTCGCCGGAAAATAATATTCCCTACATCGGCCTGGTGGACGCCGGCACAGTCGAACTGGTGCGCAAACTGAAGAAGAAGGTGGTCAGCTCCGCGGACCTGGTGCAGGTTTTCGAAGCGAGCTGGTCACCCGAGCAGCTTGAAATGCACCTCTCGGCAGGGAAGATCATCGATCGCGTGACGAAGGACGCATTTGCGCGGGCGGCCTCCTTCGTGCGCGTCGGCAAGGCCCTTTCCGAATTCGAGCTGCAACAGTGGATGGTCGAGCAGTTCCGCGCAGCCGGCGTGATTCCCGAGCCCCCGATTGTGGCGGTGCAGCCGAACAACGGGAACCCGCATTACGAGCCGCTCGAGCGCGATTCACGCCCCATACGCGCGGGCGATTTGCTGCTCCTCGATGTGTTCGGGAAATTGGACCGGCCCGACAGCGTCTACTACGACATTACATGGATGGGGTACCTCGGCGACCGCGTCCCGGACCGCTACGCGAAGATCTTCCGCATTGTGCGGCAGGCCCGCGACAACGCGGTGGCGTTCATCAAGGAAAGCGTGTCCAAGGGCCGCGAGATTCAGGGCTGGGAAGTGGACCGCGTCGCGCGCGAAACCATCCGCAAGGCGGGCTACGGCAAGTATTTCGTCCATCGCACGGGCCACAGCATCGGGCAGTCAGTGCACGGCAACGGCGCGAATATGGACGGATACGAGACGCGCGATGATCGCAAGATCGTTGCGCGCACCTGTTTTTCCATTGAGCCGGGAATCTACATGGAGGAATTCGGGGTACGCAGCGAAGTCAACGTGTACGTTGGAGAGAAGGAAGCGCGCGTCACCGGCCCGATGCAGGAAGAAATTCTCCCGCTGCTGAGCTGAAACAGAGCCGCGGCGGCTTTAGGTTTTTGAAACATGGAAGATCAAGTCCCTGAAATGGCGGCGAACGATACTCACGAAGCCGCGCACGCTGCAGTCGAGGTCCCATCCGCGGCTCCCGAATTCGCCAATGTGTCCGACTCATCTGCCGATTCCGTGGGAACGGTCTTACCGGCTGATCGAGAGGTCGCGCCGGCGATTTCACAGGACAAGCGCAGCCTGTCCGCTGGAGCCATGAGCGCGGCGCTTGCGCCGATGATCGCCATCATCGCCTGGTTCGTTCCGGGGCTCGGACACTTGTTGCTGCGCCGTTGGCAGCGCGCTTTCACGTTCTTCGTGGCCGTGGGTGGGCTCGCGGTGACCGGCTACCTGATGCGCGGCAACGTTTTCGCGCTGCACTCGCCGGATCCCTTCGGAACGCTGGGTTTTGTAGCGGACGCAAGCTCGGGCATTTTCTATCTGCTCGCGCACGCGCTGGAAAGGGGCGGCCCGGATGTGGCGCGCGCGATGGGCGACTACGGGACGCGCTTCATTGCGGGCGCGGGTATCGTCAACATCCTGGGCGTATGCGACGCGTATGAAGTCGCCCGCGGAAGAAAATACTAGTCGATGTCCTTCGGTCACCTGCATCATTTTTCGGCCATGTTGCTGTTCGCGGCGCTGATTTCGCTGGCTGTAGGGTCCGTCGCACGACGCAGCACCAAGCGGCGCGTCCAGTACGCATTGTGGACTTTTGCGCTCTTTATGCTGGTCAGCATCGGAATTGCTTGGCTCCTGTATCCTTTCTCGCGCTAACACGCGGCTGGCCGCCTCGGTTACGGCCCGCTTCTTGTATTTCTCCTGATCGCCGCCCGTTGCCCGCAAAGCCGCATGATTTTTCCCGCGTTTTGGACTAACATCGCCCACCATGATCACTCGACGGCGTTTCATTCAATCTTCGATTGCGGCATTGGCAGGCGCGGCAAGCGCGCGCAGGGCTTTCGCCAGCGAGCAACCAATCGGAGTTCAGCTCTACACGGTGCGCACTCTGACGCCGCACGACCTTCCGGGCGTGCTCGCGGCCATCCGCAAAATCGGCTACGAGGAAGTGGAAACCTACTGGGACGTCTACACCCATCCCGCCGCGGAATTGAAGCGCATGATTCAGGATCACGGGCTGCGGGTCCCCAGCGGCCACTTCAATTACGAGGGGCTGGAAGGCAAGCTCGATTACGCCGCTACGCTGGGGGTCGAGTATGTCATCTGCCCCATGTTGCCTCCGCAGATGCAAACCTCGCTCGACGGCTTCCGTCGCGCCGCGGAGCAGTTCAACAAGTGGGGCGAGCGAATCAAGCGCATGGGCATGCGTCTCGGTTTCCACACGCACAACTACGAATTTCGCCGGTTCGGCAATACGACCGGGTTCGACTTGCTCATGGAACGAACCGATCCGAGCCTCATGTGCGTGGAGATCGATTGCTACTGGGTGACCGAGGCCGGTCGCGACCCGGTCCAAATGATCAAGCAGCTAGGCCGCCGCGTGCGCTTGCTGCACATGAAGGATCGCAAGCCGGGCTTTCCCACCTCGACCACACTGAATGCGCAAGCCGAGCATTTCACGCCGGTGGGAACGGGCACGATCGATTGGAAGGCCGTGATCGCCGCCGCAAAGCAGGACGGCATCCGCCACTATTTCGTTGAGCAGGACTCCGGGCCTCCGGCGCCGCTCGAGGTTCTGCGCGTCAGCTATAAGAACCTGCGCCCTATCCTTTGATCCGCACCAGCGAATCAGGAGCAGGCAGCTGAGGAAACGCGATCGCTCGGAACAATTCTGGCGATCCTACAGCGCCGCCGAGACGCTGGTCCCCGCCGCCGCGAAGACGGCCGGCATCTCGGCCTCGGCGAGCGGTAAGAAAATCTTCACCACGGCGGGATCGAACTGCGTTCCGCTGGCCTCCGTGAGCCGCCGCGCAGCTTCCTCTAGCGGCAAACCCTTACGATAAGGGCGCGAGGAGACCATGGCGTCGAAGGCGTCGATCACGCTCACGATGCGCGAACCAATGGGAATCTCTTCGCCTTTGAGGCCGCCCGGATAGCCTTTCCCGTCGTAGCCCTCGTGATGATGAAGCGTGAGCAGGCTGGCCTGCTCGAAGGTCGGAATCTGGCGCAGCACGGCCCAGCCATATTCGGGGTGCCGCTTCATCAGTTCGTATTCTTCCGCAGTCAATTTCGCGGGCTTGTGCAGGATCGCGTCCGGAATGCCGATTTTGCCGATGTCGTGCAGAAGGGCGGCCGTTTCAATGTCCACCAGTTCACGTTGATTGAGGCCCAATTCGCATGCCACGTGAATCGCCCACTCCGCCAGGCGCGTGCTGTGCACGCCGGTGTTCAGGTCTTTCAGGTCAAGCAGTTGATTGAAGGCGCAGATGACGGACGTGCGCAGCGCGCCCAGTTTTTCTTCCACCTGTTTCAGGCGCACATCGGGCGGGTACCAGCCACTGGGATCTCCTGTGGGGGAAGACGAAAAACCGGGCGTCCTCGAAGGCATGTCCAGCCGAGGGAGTACTTCGAAGACGCCCGCAATTGTGCGAGTCGGGGTCACGGGAAGGAACCTGCTCAGTTCCCGCCCAACGTGTGATAGATGTCCAGGCGGCCGTAGCCCATATTCGCGCCGATGTAGTACTCGTGCGTCAAGGCTGATTCCACCTGCGACTGGCTCAAGCTGCCCTTCAGGTTGAGCAGCAGCGAGGCCGTGCCGGAAACAAACGGGGCGCTGAACGAGGTCCCGCTGGCCGTCGCGTACGTCCCGAACGGATAGGTGGTGACGATTTGCTCGCCCGGCGCTGCCAGCCACACGATCTGGTTTCCATAATTCGAGAAACTGGAGCGCTGGTCAAAGTCGTTCGTGGATGCAACACCAGCCACGTTCTTCTGGAGTGCGGCGGGATAAACGACCTCGTCCTGTCCATCGTTCCCGGCCGAAGCGATGCAGACCACGCCGTGGCTCGTCGCATAAGTGAGGGCCTTGGACAGCTCGGTCGAGTTGGCGGTGAGATCGAAACTCATATTGATCACATTGGCGTGGTTAGCCACGGCATAGTAGATCGCCCGGATGATGTTGGAGAGATTTCCCGTGCCGTTGGCCTGAAATGCTTTCAACGGCAGCAGCTTGGCGGTGGGTGCGACCAGGTGGATGACCCCCATCACCTCCGTGCCGTGGCCGAACGCGACGTAGGGCGAGCCGTCCAGCATGGCGGCCGAAGACTGGTCCAGCATGGCCGCCGACGATTGGTTGACGTAGGCCGCCTGGCAAGGATTGCACGCGGGAGGAGTATAGCCGCTGAGATCGGTCATCTCCGACCCGCCCGCCTGATTGCGCGTGAAATCGTACCCGGCCAGGAGGAAGGGTTTCAGCGCCGGATGATTGGGATCAACACCCGTATCGATGTCTGCAACGATACCCGAACCGCTGACGTGAAACGTGGAATGCGCCGTGGACACGCGGACAATCTGCGCGGCGGGCTGGTTTGCGTACCCATACCAAACGCTGGTCCCGTAGTAATTGACCGGCCACTGCTGATAGAGGCTGTTCGGGATGGTGGTCAATGTGGGAGGGTTGGTCGGAAGCGAAAGAACTTGGTCCACTTCGGCATCTAGAATTCCGGTCACCAGCCGGAGCGTGTCTGCAAGAACGCTGGGCAACAGGCCGCTGTCGGGCTGCACCAGAAACACCTGGTTCAAGCCGCCATCCAGATTCCCCACCACCGTGCAGCCGTTCAGCAGGCAGACGAGGTTGAGACCGAGCGGCCCCAAGGTGGTGCGCACAATCACGCCGCCCGAGCCTGCTGTCGTCGTTGTGCTCGTCGTCGTCGTCGAAGTGGAGGTGGTCAACGATAGCAACTGCGCCGAGGCCGGCTTGGCTGATGCTGCCGCGATCAGAAGGGCTAGAACCCAGATGCCGCGCTTCATGGTTAACTTGCTCCTTGTGAACTGCTGCCGCTGGATACCGACTGTTCCGTTTTGATCCGTACTAGGCTGCCCGGATCGCTAGCTTGAAACAATGGTACAAACGGCCAATTATGGCAGCTCACGCTCTATCTTTTCCTTTAGTACTCGTACTCCTAAGCTCCACGCCATCAACAACATACGGTGCGGCGTTCGCTCTCTCCCGGAATGGCTCAACCAGCGGAATCGATATCTCCTCGTCTGGGAGCATCACCTTCAGCTCAAGCCGTCGCTGGAGCTCGCATTGAAGTTGAAATTCGCCAAAGTAATTCGTTTCCGTGGTGGCCAAGAGCCTGCATCCCTGGAACAAAACCACCCGCAAAGCACCGGTGGCGCGGACCGGAACGCCTGTGTGGAGCACCTGGCCCAAGAGCAGCACCTGCTCGGCATCCTGCTGCGGTGCGAAACGGATGTCGATCCGGTAGTCTCCCGCGCCAAATAGGAGCTGCCGGGGACTCGCGGAATAAGAGCGAATCCCGGCTGGCGCTGGTGCGAGCGAGCTATCCGATAGAAGCTCGGCCACCCACGATTTCAGGGGTTTTACGTGCGTGAAACTGCGCGCTGAATAAAGCGATTTGGCGATGCGAACCGCCGATTCGGGCGGTTCGGAAGCGGGCAATCGGTGGGCCGCTTCGGCCACGCGGTGCCACGTCTCCGCTACTTTAGCGCACTTCCCGCACGTTTGCAGGTGTTGTTTCATCGTGTTCAACCGGCCTTTCGAGCCGGTGCCGCGCGCAAAATCGGTTAGTTCCTCCGCCGTCAAATGCCCCTTCTTCCCCCTCACCTTCATTGCGCCTCCAAACCCTCTCGTTTTCATCACGCCTCCCATCATCATCCCTTTGCTGTTCTGCTCCCCCAACACCCATAAGGGGCCGAAGGACCGCAAAAAATATAGGGTATTGGGAGCGGCCCAAAGAATTCTTGGAATACTACCAAGTGCTGTGTTGGCAATTGGTTACGACAGAGTTGTTTTGCCAATCAGGGCGAACGGAGCCCAGTAGTACGGGTGTGGATGGGCAGCACGGAACTCGCGCATGGCCTTTTGCAGGGCGCCTGCGGTGCTGGGGCAGGAATCCAAATGACGATAGAACAGGGCCATGAAGTCAGAGGTTGAGCGGTCATGGACATCCCAGAGTGTCAGGAGAAGAGAACGCGCTCCCGCGTGCAGGAGCCCGCGAACCAAGCCCAAGAGCTCGTCACCGGCACCGACAACGTTTATTCCAGTCGCGCAACCACTCAGGGTAACCAGGCCGGCGTTCAGTTCAAATTGATAGAGGTCATACAAATTGAGGTAGCCGGCGCCCAGCCGGATGCCGGAGAAAAGAGGATTGTCCGGGCGGTAATGGCCGTGAGTGGCAATATGGATCAGGCGGCTTCGGGCGCCCTTGTTGAGCAATGCGGCCTCGCCTTCTTCCGCGCCGAGGATCAGCTCAGAGCCGGGAAGGGCGCGGGCCACGGATTCGGCTTCACTCTGCATGAACGGAGCGCGGGAATCGGGGACTCCGATTACCAGCGGAGCCTCGCTTGCCGCCGAAGGCTTTTGCTGGCAAAGCGAAAAAATTCCGGCGCTCGGAGCGTAAGAAATGGTGAATAAGTCGGCGAGATAATCCTCCCCGTCGTAAAGCGCATGAAACGGGAGATAGTGCAGCACCCCGTGCGGCACGATGACCAGGTGTTCTGCGGAGAGGCGCTCTCGCAAGGGCGCGATAAGCTCCATATAGAGCTCGCGGAGATGCGCCTGGGTGGCGGCCAGCAGAGATTGCTCGAAGGTGCGAACGTAATCCGCCGCGAGCTTGAACTTCGAGATCTGAAATTCCAGCAAACGCATGAGGTTCGAAATGCGGGAAATGGGTGTGAGAGGGACAATCTCGAGAGAGCCTGGCGTCAACACGGCGGCGACGAAATTCTCGCGCATGGCGAAGAACTCGATCAGCGCGCCACGCGGCGGAAGGGAACGCCGGGCGTCTTCGATCGATGCACGCGGTGCGTGCCCGGCAGCGTCCGACGATTCGGCGTGGGAGATTTCGCGCAGCACGCGCAGCAGTTCGTCTTCGTGCTCCAGGGCCTCCCGTTGGAGTTTTTCAATCCGTTCGGGCGAAGGTTGTTCGGCGCGCAATTGTTCCTGCTCGATCCGGCGGTAGTACCAGTTCAGCTCTTCGCGCATATCGCGGATGCGGCGCACCAGCCCGCTTTGGGCAGCGCCGGCTTCGGCAGGGGCGGCGCGTTCCTCGTGAATCAGCCGTTCCGCCAGGCTGCGCGATTTGGCCAGTTCGATGTAACCGAAGGATTCTTCGACCGCCTCAGGCCGGCCCGAGTCGGCGAGACAAATCTCAACCAGGCGTTCGTAGACCTCCAGGCGGTCCTTCATGAAGGAAATTTTCAGCTCCTCGCTGCGCAAGCTGCTGCGCAAAGCTTCGAGCGACTGGCGCGCCTGCTGGTAGGACTCGTATCCCCCGGCAATGTCGCCGGAAGCGCGGCGGGCTTCGCCGAGCAGGAAATAAGCCTGATAGCGCAGGACGGGCGCTTCAAGTTTGGACAATCGCTCGAGAGCCCTTTTGCACTCCCCCGACGCCCCGGCGGCGTCGCCGCGCCGAAGCGCCAGCCGCGCGAACAACAGATGGCAGAGCACCGCCTTTCCAGGCAAGAAGGACCCTTCGAAAAACTTAGAGGCTTGCGCGCACAGCCGCTGCGACTCGAACAGGCGCCCTTCATTGAACAGCACCAGAGCCTGATAGAGATCGATCAGGGAAGGCCAGACGAGGTTCTTCTCGCGCACGAATTTGGCGCGTGATTCGCCGAAGAGTTCGAGCGCTCGCATGGCCTTTCCCAGCTGGCTGAAGCCCATCGCCTCATAAGCCTGGCACTTGGCATCCTCGTAACCCATGCCCAGCTCTTGGAAGAGCTCCTGGCCTTCGTGTGCCATGTGGATCGCTTCGTGGCTCAGGTTCAATTCCAGATAAATCTCGGCCAGATCGAGATGGCAGAGGGCGAAGTGATAGCGGTCGCCCGTGGCTTCACAGCGGCGGCGCGCGGCGTGAAGCATGTCGATGGCCCGGCTGTGCTGGCCGCGCAGATAGTAGAGATAAGCGATGTTGTAGTCGGCCTGGGCGCGCAGGAGGGGCATCTGGTCTTCGCCGCACAGCAATTGGGCGCGTTCGTATGTCGCCAGAGCGCGGGCGAAATCATTCAATGTGATCAGGCACATGGACATGTTCGAGAGAGCGATGACCAACTCCTCGGAATCGCCGTAGGTCAGCAGCTGTTCATAGGAGGGTTCGTAACATGCCAGCGCTGCCTCAAAACGATCCTGGCGGTGGTAAATGTTTCCGACGTTGTTGGCGAGCCTGGCCAGGCGTCGGGTGTCGCCCAGCCTCTCGAAGATTTCGCGGGCGCGGTCGGCGGCGGCAACCGCCTGGTCGTATTCGCCCAGAAGAATCAACGCCTGAACGGAATTCGTCAGCGTGCGCGCGATCTGCTGGTCATCCTTTAACGTTTCGAATGCTTTGAGGGCCTGCTGATAGAACTCGACGGCTTCCTGGTTTCTGCCGGCCAGGTTGAGCGCGGTGCCCTTAGCGCGCAGGCTCAGGGCCAGAGTGTCCTTGCTCGAGCGCTTGCGCGCCAGGAACACAGCGGCCTCGGCGAGGCGCAGGGCCCGGCCCGTATCGATGCGGCCCTGGGCGACAACCGCTTCGGTGAGCTGCTTGGCAAATTCGCGAGTGGCCAAGGGCGGGTGCAGCGAAAAAAACTTCCGGAGAGAAGCGTCGTCGAGAAGTTCGGAGATTTCGGCTAGAAGCTGCTGGTCGGGGACCTGCGACGCGGGCTGTTTGCCTGGCTTGTTCGATTGCACCGTCGCCACTAGAAACCTGCGTCCGCGAGGCGCCGCCGCAGTTTTCCCAGGCAACGCTGGCGAATGAAGCCGATGGATCCGACCGCTATGCCCAGAGATGCTGCAATATCGCGGTATTCGCGCGCCGGCTCTTCGAAGAAGAGCATGTGGACAAGTTCGCGGCAGCGTGGAGGCAGTTCGGCAATGGCCTGCCGGAGATGATGTTCCTGTTCGGCCTCGCGCAGAATGAGATCGGCGTGCGGCGCGGTCAGCTCATGCTCCGATTGATGATCGTCATCCAGCTGGTCGATGCGGCGGTTCTGGCGTTTGGCATGGGAACATTTATGGGACGTCACCTGGATGATCCATTTGGGCAAAGCGGCAGGCTTGCGCAGGTTCGGGAGTTCGGCGAGGAGCTCCAGGCACACAGACTGGAAAATATCGGCTGCTTCGTCGGTCGAAAATCCGTACTTCACAGGAATCGAATAGATCAAGTTTTTGTACTTGTCGATGAGCGACGACCAGGCCTGCTCGTTGCCCTGCAGGCATTCACGAACCAGTCGCGCATCCGTCCATGCGGTCTCCCGCGCGCGATCCTTTGTGCCGGCCCTGGGCGCTAATCGAGGCACCAGTTCACTGGACATAGAGTTCATCGATATTCCACAACGCATACGGATCGAGAATTGCAGGATGGAAGTTGGCGATTCGGTCTTTGGCGCCTGCGAGGATGTCCGGGCTGACCAGGCAAATGAAGGGCATCTGCTGGGACAGGATCTCCTGCACGCGATCGTACAGCTGCTTGCGCTTGGCGTAATTCACGGTGACCAGCTGTTGTTGCATCAGCCGGTCGATTTCGGCTTCCCAGGCAGTCGCCGGCTTCTGCTGATTGGGGTGCCACAGATGCGTGCTTCCGCTGGAAAGCCACACGTTCATCTCCGGGGTCGGATCCGCGTCGCCATTCGCCAAACCCATGATAGCCGCTTCGTAGTTATAGCTGTGGAGCAAGCGTTCCACCACGGCGCGAAAATCCAGCGGCACGATGTGCACGTTCATCCCGATGTGGCTCAAGTCGTCTTGGATCAGTGTGGCCATTTGTGATCGCTGCACGTTCGAGGAGGTGGTCAGGATCGAAAACTCCACGGGTTTGCCGTGCGGATCGATGAGCGCGCCCGCGTTGTTCCAGGTAAATCCAGCGGACTTCAACAGCTGCCGCGCGCGACTCAACGAGCGCGGAGGGTGCGGAATCTGGTTGTCGATCCACAGTTTGTCCCCGGGCGTCACAGGACCCCAGATGGGAGTGGCGCGGCCATGATAAACGAGGCGAACGATCGCTTCGCGGTCCATCGCGGCGGAGACGGCTTGCCGGAAACGGACGTCGCGAAACCACGCTTGCTTCGCGGCGATATCCGACAATCCCTTCGAGGAAAGGTCGTTCAAATTGAAGAACAGAAAATCAAATTCGAGCCCTGGGCCAAGATCGAACAGGCGGTAGTGCCGGGCTGCCTGGTCTCTTGCGAGGACCGCATAGTCTTGCGCATCGAAGCGGCTCAGAACGTCGGTATCGCCAGCCTGAAAACGGATCACCTGGGCGTCCTCGCTATCCACAAACAGAAAAACAACGCGATTGAGATAGGGCAGTTGGGTATGTGCGCGATCTTCTTTCCAATAATACGGGTTTCGTTCGAGCACGATGCGCACGCCGGGCACATACTCCTTCAGACGAAAGGGACCCAAGCCGGCAAATTGCGCCGGCGGCATCGTGATCGGCCACGCCGCGGAAAAGTTTCCGGCGCGATACGCGCCTTCGAGCAGATGTCGCGGAAGGATAGCGACGCCGTCAAACAGGCGCTCCGCGGCGGCGTAGGGCTTCGCCAAGGTGAAGCGCACCGTTTCCTCATCGAGCTTCTGCACCGCAATCGGCTGGCCGCCCACGATCAACTGATCGCGCTGCGGCGCGTCGATCTTGGGATCGAGGTAGACGTGGAAGCTGAACACCACGTCGTCGGCGTTGAACGGTTGACCATCGGAAAAGCGCACTCCCCGCCGCAATTTCAGCGTGTACACGCGCCCGTCCGGCGACACGGTCCAGGACTTCGCCAGCGCCGGCTCCGTCTTCAAAGTCGACCGGTTGATGTGGATCAAGTCCGCGGTCAGGCAGCGGATCACGTCGCGCGACGTGATGTCGGTCGCCAGCACCGGGTTCAGTGTTTTCGGTTCGGAACGCAAGGCCACAACGATCTGCCCGCCCGGATGCCCCGGCGCGTCGCCGGTGATCAGGAAATCCTCTCGCGCCGGCCCGGCGGAGCCAGGAACCGCGGGACCCGCAAAGAGGGCCAGCGCAATCAGGCAGGGCACCGTGCGCGCGAACCGGGGGAAGCTCGCCATAATGAACTCTTACCAGAGATTCCGCTCGCTTCACAGCGTGACCGTTTTCAAACGTTCCTGCATAGCATCAGCCGCGGCGTAGTAAGCGAGAAACACAGGAATCAGGATCACGGCCGGCAGGAACATCCACCAGTCGGACACCAGAACCGCATACTGCTGCAGCGGGGAAAACAGGCTGCCCCAGCTGGGCATCGGTTCGCCCACACCCAGTCCGAGGAATGTCAAGGTGACTTCCGCCAGGATGAATTGCGGCACCAAAAGCGCCAGTTGCGTCAGCACGATGCCGTAGGTTTGCGGAAGCACGTGGCGCCGCAGCAGGAAGAAATCGGAGGCGCCGAAGCCGCGCGCGGCGGACACGAAGTTGCGCTCTCGCGCGCTGAGCACTGCGCCGCGAATCAGCCGCGCCGGACGCGACCACCCGATCAGCCCCATCACGCAAATGAGCAGGAGAAACACTTGCGATTCGGCAACGTGCAGCGGAAGCGCCGAGCGAACCGCCAGCAGGAGGTAGAGCCAGGGCAATGCGAGAAACAGTTCGGCGCCGCGCATCAAGAGTTCGTCAAGCCAGCCCCCGTAAAACCCGGCCAGCGCTCCGATCAGGATCCCCACTCCGACCGAAAGTCCCGCGGCGAGCAATCCGGCGAGCAACGAGAGCTGCCCGCCGTAGAGGAACCTGGAAAGCTGGTCGCGCCCGTAGGCATCGCTGCCCAGCAGGAAAATTCTCCCGGGCCGGTCCACTTCGAACAGATGCAGCGAGCAGGAAAACACGCCGGCGACCTTGTACGGCGCGCCGCGGGTGAAGAACCGAAGCGGGTACACGGCGGACGCGTCGGGAGCGAACCCGGAAGGTGTTTCTGGAGCGTAACGAAGTCCGTACACGAACGGGCGCAGGTGGAATTGGCCGCGGGCATCGATGAAGTGGACGCGCGTTGGCGGGGCGAATGCGAGATCGCGATGCTGCGCCGCAAAGTTGTAGGGCGCAAGAAATCCCGCGCAGAACACCGCAAGATGAAATACGCCGAGAAACGCGAGCGCGATCCACAATTTCCGCCTATGCGGTCCCACAGTCATTCCACTCGAATCCGCGGATCGAAGGCGAACAGCAGCAGATCGGCGAGCAAGTTCCCGCCGATCAGAAAGACAGCCGCAAACATCACCGTGCCCGCCACCACATACACATCGCGCGCCAGGAGCGAATCGATCAAAAGGGGACCCATGCCGGGCCAGCTCAGCACAACTTCAGCCAGCGCGGAGGCGCTCAGCAGGCCGGCGATGGACAGCCCAAAAAGCGAGATGAGCGGATTGGCCGCTGCGGGCAGCGCGTAGCGGAAGATGATCCGGCCGCGCCGGATGCCGTGCGCGCGGGCGGCGCGAATGAAGGGCGACCCAAGAACGTCGATCATGCTTGAACGGATATGACGCACGAGCATCGGCAGCGCGACCACCGCAAGTCCCGCGGCGGGAAGCACGAGATGTCTGGCGATGTCCCACACGCGAGCCCAAAAAGTGACGTTCGCGTCGCCGGCCGGCGACACCATCCCTCCAGCCGGAAACCATCCCGTGCGCACGGCCAACAACAAGAGCAGCAGAAAGAGCAGCAAATCGGGAATGGTCAGAAGAGTCGATGTGGCCAGCCCGGAAATGTGATCTGGCCACTTGCCCTTTGCCGTGGCGGTCCAAATGCCGATGGGGATCGCCAGGATCCATGCAAGTATCGTCGCAGTTCCAGTGAGCAGCAGTGTATTCCGGGCGCGCTCGCGCAGGATTGGGCCGACGGGACTCCTGTAGGCCAGCGAAAATCCGAGCTGGCCGTGCAAGGCCGAGGCCAGCCATCGCTCGTACCGCACGGGCAGCGGGCGGTCGAGGCCGTACTGCGCGCGCAGGCCGTCGATGGTTTGTGCCGAAATCTCGGGGTCCAGGCGCAGGCCGTCGAAAAAGTCGCCCGGCGCCAGCTGCAGCAGTGCGAAGGAAAGCAACGAAACCGCGAACAGGAGCAGCACAGCATGCGCGAAACGCCGGACCAGGAATCTCACGCAGACACCTTCGGCGGACGTTCCGCGCGAATCGCTTCAATGGGCCGGCGCGCGGCGAGCAGGTCCCGCGTGCGCGCATGTTCGGAACGGGCAAGCAATTCCGCCGCGCTCTTGTGTTCCACGATTTGCCCGCAGTGCATGACCGCAATTTCATCCGCGCACTGGGAGACCACGCGCAGGTCATGCGCGATATGTACGTAGGTGAGCCCGGAAGATCGCTGCAACTCGGCCAGCAGCGAAAGAATCGACTCCTGATTCGCGATATCGAGGCTGGAAAGCGCCTCGTCCAATATGAGCAGGCTCGGCTCGAGCACCAGGGCGCGGGCGATCGCAATCCGCTGCCGCTGGCCGCCGCTGAATTCCAAGGGTTGCTTGCCCTCCGATGTTGCGGGCAGGCCGACACGCTCCATCATTTCCCGTACCGTGCGTTGCCGTGCATCTTTGTTGCCGATGCGCTGGATCACCAGAGGCTCCGCAATCAGCTCTGCAGCCGTGAGGCGGGGGTTCAGGGCCGAGGTGGGATCCTGAAATATCAACTGGATCCGGCGACGAACGGGGAAGAGCCCTCGCCGGCCCAATGACAAGACGTGCTGGCCTTGAAACATGATTTCGCCTTGAGTCGGCGTTTCGAGCAGCGCGAGACAGCGCGCCATCGTCGATTTCCCGGAACCGGATTCGCCGATGATGGCCAGCGTCTTGCCGGCGCAGATTCTCAGGTTCACGCCGTTCAGAGCGTTGATCGTGAACTTGCGTCCCGAGAGAGGCCGGCGCTGCGCGAACTGCTTGCTCAGGTTGCGCACTTCGAGCAGGGGTTCGGATGGCTCGCCGGAGGTGACCGCTTGCGATTCCATGGTTCAGCCCGTGCTCGCCAATTCCCGAGGAACATCGGAGGGAATGGCGGTCGTGCCGCGTGCGGCGCCAAGGAGCGCGTGCGTGTAGGAATGCGAACTCGTCCTGTACAACTCGTCGAATCCGCCCTGCTCGAGGATTTGTCCTTGCTTCAGGATCAACAGGCGATCCGCAAGCCTCGCCACCACTTCAGGCGAATGGCTGATCAGCAGCACCGTAAGATTCATTTGGCGCCGCAGCGTGTCCAATAATTCGAGAAACTCAGTCTGACTGCGCGCATCCAGCGAAGCAGTCGGTTCGTCGGCGACGAGCAGCGCCGGCTCACAGGAAAGGGCCTGGGCCAGAAGCACGCGTTGGCGCTGGCCTCCGCTCAACTGGTGCGGGTAGGCAAAAAAGAAGCGCTCCTCTTTCAGCCCGACGCGGGCCAGCACAGCTTCGGCCTCCGCGCGACAGCGTTTCGCGGCGTAACCACGATGTGCGCGGATTACCTCCGCCACTTGCTCGCCGGCGCGCATCACTGGGCTGAGTGCGATCTCGGGCTCTTGGAAGACGAGCGCAATTTCGGCGCCTCGTGCTTGCTGCCATTCGCGCTCACTCAGTCGAAACAGCTCCCGGCCACGGAAGCTCACCGAACCGGTCACGCGTGCGGTATCGGGCAAGAGCCCCAGAAGCGCGAGCGCCGTGGTTGATTTGCCGCTGCCCGACTCCCCCATCAACCCCACAATTTCGCCGCGATTGACCTCAAAGCTGACGCCAGACAACGCCGCAGAATCCTGCGCGCGATCGCGAGGGAACTCGACGGTCAAATCACGGACTGTCAGTAAGGTTTCCATCGCAGAACAGCCGGCGCGGCGTGGATGGAACAGAAGCGAAGGCTTGAGCTGGATAACAGCACCTTTGGCCTCGGCACAAACAGCGGCATTGAACCCGGCACAGATCAGAATGGACCGGAGCGGCGCAAAACACGATGGCCTGTCGGTACCATCGTGCCCTTGCAATCAACTGGCGCGGAGTCGGACCGTCGCGTGAAGCTGGGGACCGTGGTGATGCGTCTCGCTACGCCTCGAGCTTGAAGATGCGTTCCATCAGCAGCCATTTCTCGCCGGGCTTGGCCTGTGGGAGCGGTTTCTGGAATTTCCACATCAGCTGTTCCCACTCCTGGACTTTGGGATTGCCCCGGTCGGCTCGTGCTTTGGCCTCGAACGAAAATTCCGGCCCGGCCTCCAGAATCATGAACAGGCGCGTACCCAGCAGATAGATTTCCATGTCTTCGATGCCGGCGCGTTTGATCGATTGCGCGATCTCCGGCCAGATTTTTTCGTGATAGCGCTTATATTCGGCGATCAGCGCGGGATCGTCTTGCAAATCGAGCGTAAGACAGTATCGGCGGGTCATGAGGGCTGCTCCTCCGCTGCGGCCACCGCCGGTTCCTGCGCCATGCGCACCGGCCGGTATCCTTTCAGCGCGAAGTAGAGGATGTAAATGTAGCAAATCAGCGGGATGACGAAAGCAGTCTGGATGTTGGTGGCGTCCGAAATGCGGCCCATGATCGCCGGGAAAAGAGCGCCGCCAACGATCGCCATGACCAGAAGGGAAGAGCCCCGCTTCGTCAGCGGGCCCAGATCCTTGATGCTCAGAGCGAAGATGGTGGGAAACATGATGGAGTGGAAGAACCCAATCAGCACGACGGCCAACACCGGAATAATTCCCGATCCCAGCAGCGCGATGGTCACGCAGACAAGGCATCCCATGGCGAACGCGGAGAGAAGGCGCGGCGGGGCGATCCGCTTCATGGCCGCCGAGCCGCCGAAGCGGCCGATCATGAAACCGAACTGATGGCCGAAAAGATACTCGGCGGCCGTACGTGCGGCCGTGCCAGGGACCGCGTGCTGGGCAAACCGTATCACGAAGCTTGCCACGCCCACTTGCGCCCCCACATAAAAAAACTGCGCGAGGACGCCCTTCACCAGATGTGGATGAGCCAGCACGCTGCCGCCTGACTTACCGGCAGCCGCGGCGGCAGGATGAGCGTGCGTCCTTTCCATGACATCGGGCAGGTGCGTCAGGCCGATCACGACCGCCATGCACAGGAAGATCGCCGCAATGACCACGTAAGGCAGTTTCACGGAACTGGCCTCGTCCGCGCGGTAGGCGTGCAGCTTGGCCGCGCTCATCGCCGCGACCTGCGCGGGCGAATATTCCGTCCCGCTCAAGATAAACACGCCCCCGATCACGGGTGCAGCGACCGCGCCAACGGCGTTGAAGGATTGCGCGAAATTCAAGCGGCGCTCGGAGCTGCCCGCCGGGCCCAGAATCGTGACGTAGGGATTCGAGGCTACTTCCAGGAAGCTTTGGCCGCACGCCATCACGAAAAGCGCGACGAGAAAGAACCCATAGACGCCGATCATCGATGCCGGCACAAACAGCAGAGCACCACTGGCGCACAGCAGGAGTCCCGTGAGAATGCCTTTTTTGTAGCCGATGCGTTCCATCAGCCATCCCGCGGGAAATGCGGCCAGGCAATAGCCGCCGAAGAAAGCCATCTGGATGAAGGAAGACTGAAAATCGTTCAGCCCGAACGAGCTCCGGAAGTGGGGAATCAGAATGTCGTTCAGATTGACGCCCAGCGCCCAGAGAAAGAAAAGCGTTGTGATCAGCGTCAGCGGGACCAGGAACTTGCGTTCGGTCAACGGCACGGACATCTTTGCTGTCGATCTCTGGTCAATCGATGGAGCCGCCATCGCATCTCCTGGAACGCGCCTCCGGCTGCTGCCGTTCCGTTTTTGGCGGTCTCGATTGTAAAGGCGGAGGCGCCGAAATGCGAACAGGTCCAATTTTCATTCTCACGGAAGGCGGCAACGGCGGCCTGACTTATAATCGCGGTCGTTTGCGCAGCGAAGGAAGCGAATGCGTCTTCAGGAGAAACGCTATGAGCGCAGAACGCCGGGAATTTCTGAAGCTGGGCGCAGTAGGGGCCGCGGGTTCTCTGCTGGCGCCTGCGGGAAAAGTGTATGGCGCGACCGCGCCTCATCCCGGCCTGTTCGATGTGCTCGCATTCGGCGCCAAGGGCGATGGCAGGACGATCGACACTCCCGCCATCAATCGTGCGATCGACGCTGCAGCCGCTGCTGGGGGCGGAACGGTGCAATTTCCGGCCGGCGCGTATCCCTGTTATTCAATCCACCTGAAGAGCAATGTCGGTCTTTATCTCTCTCCGGGAGCGACCATCGTTGCTGCAGGAACGCCTTCATCCGGCCGGGGCGGCTACGATCCGCCGGAGCCAAATCCGTGGGATATGTATCAGGATTTTGGCCACAGCCATTGGCACAACAGCCTGATCTGGGGCGAGGGACTTTCGAACGTTTCGATTATCGGGCCGGGCCGCATCTGGGGCAAGGGCCTTAGCCGCGGTTCAGGGGACAGGGCACTCGCTGCGGGCGTTGGCAACAAATCGATCGCACTGAAGAATTGTCATACCGTGACGTTGCGCGACTTCTCGATCCTGCACGGCGGGCATTTCGGCATTTTGGCCACCGGTGTCGACAATCTCACCATGGACAACCTCCTGATCGATACGAATCGCGATGGCATGGATGTCGACTGCTGCCGCAACGTGCGCATTTCCAATTGCAGCGTGAATTCGCCCTGGGACGACGCCATTTGCCTGAAGAGCTCTTACGGCCTTGGCGCGGCCCGTTCCACCGACAACGTCACCATCGTCAACTGCTACGTGACCGGCGGCTACCAAGAAGGCACGCTGCTCGATGGGACTTGGAAGCGGTTCGCGCCCGAGGAGAAGGTTTCGCGCAACGGCCGCATCAAGTTCGGAACGGAAAGCAACGGGGGGTTTCGCAGCATCGCGATCGCCAACTGCGTCATCGAGGATTGCCGCGGTATTGCGCTGGAAACGGTGGACGGCGGAATCCTGGAAGATGTCTCGATCAGCAACATCACCATGCGCGGCATCGTCGACATTCCCTTCTTCCTGCGCTTGGGCGCTCGAATGAGAGGCCCTGCGGGATCGAGCATCGGCCAGCTCCGTCGCGTGCTGATCAGCAACGTGGTCGTGTCGGTCGCGAATCCGCGCCAAGCTGCCATCGTTACCGGCATTCCCGGACACAACATTGAGGAAGTCAGGTTCAGCAACATCCAGTTGGTTGTGCCAGGTACTGGCACCAGAGAAGAGTCCGCCATCCAGCCGCCCGAACTTGAGAATCACTATCCCGAACCCGACGACTTTGGCCCCATGCCGGCGTATGGATTTTTCCTGCGCCACGTAAAAGGGATCGAACTACGCGATGTCGCAATCCGCTGCGTGCAACGCGACGCGCGCCCCGCCTTCGTTTTGAATGACGTAGACGGGGCCGAATTTGCGGCAATCAAGATACAGCGCGGTTCCAGCCTTACGTGGGAACTGAGCAGCGTTAAGGATTTCGGCATAAGCCAGAGCCGTCCATTCCCCGACACTTACCTCGACTCGGTGCAGCAGAAAACGTTGTAGGCCAAGAGCGTCTGCTCCTGCGCGGTTGGCCTCCGGGGTCCGCCAAAAAAACAGTTCGGCGCCTGTGACCTGTGTCACGCACCCGCGTGATAACTGTCATTGTTGCCGCGCCCGCCCTGGTGTTGCATGTCGCAGAAGGGGCGGGGAATGTCCTATCGGCGGGCGGGTTGGGCAGTAGCCACTATCTTCTTGTTCTTGTGTGCGTTACGAAGCTTTGCCTGGCTCGGGCCCGCGGCAGGAGAAGGCCAGAATGCGGCCGCAGGATCGTCCTTCCCCGACCTGATTTTCGTCCAGACTCGAAAGATCGTTGTGGGGGGCTTGGCGGGACGCTTCCCGCAGGGCAGTCAACTGATGCGCCTCGACTTGGCAAAAAGGACAGCTGGCGCCAACAAACTGACGCCACGTTTCTTTGCCGCCGCGGACCCACAGGTTTCGTTTGATGGACGGCGGGTGCTGTTTTCCGCTCAACGAACTCCGGGAGAACACTGGCAGGTCTGGGAGATGAATGCGGATGGATCAGGACAGAAGCAGATCACGGACTGTCCAGCGGATTGCCTGCGGCCCGACTACCTGCCTCAGAACGAGATTGTGTACACCGCGCGTGCGATCCGCCGCGGCGCGGATGAATGGCGCCTGGTTGTGGCAAAGAACGACGGCAGCGGCGCGCGGCCAATAACGTTTGGACCGGGAGATTTCGAAACGGAGGCCGTTCTGCAAAATGGCCTGATGCTTGTCTCTGCATCATGGCCACTCGATGCGAGCGGACCACAGACGAAAACGAGGGTGCTGTACACCATCAAGCCGGATGGCACCGAACTTGAAACGCTGCGGTATGAACGCGATGCCGCCGGAAGTAGTACGGACGCTGCTGAGCTGGACGACAAGTCGATCGCGTTTGAGAGAACCAGCGCGGACCATGCAGCTGAAGGTGGCAGGCTGACCGAAATCAAGCCAGGAGCGTTGCGCGGTGCGCCGCTCGGGCCGCAAACCGCCATGAGCTGGTCGCCGGCCGATTGGACAGGCGACGAACTCGTGGTAGCGCGATGGGTGACGGGAACCGCGAGCAATAGCGGAAGATTCGATCTGTACAGCTTTGCCCGGAGCAGCGCGAGTTTTGCCCGCCTCATCTACAGCGATCCGCCTTTCTCCAGCGTGCAGCCCGTTCCGCTGAAACCTCGCCCCGCGCCGAAGTGGTTCTGGAGCCTGGTGCAGCCGGAGGCGAAAGCTGCACGCCTGATCTGTCTGGACAGCTACCTGGCGGGGGACGAGCCGACGGGACGCATCAACGGGACGATCGC
>Ga0075272_1000029_pt1 | contig 47026 bp, 39 predicted proteins | sample SF_Rice_5C_0N_40_FD_69776 | JGI IMG/M metagenome (GOLD analysis project Ga0075272, IMG submission 69776) | Rice paddy soil microbial communities from Twitchell Island, California, USA - SF_Rice_5C_0N_404 | ecosystem: Environmental > Terrestrial > Soil > Paddy field/soil | place: USA: Twitchell... | reverse complement strand
CGCCGCGATCCCTGAGCCCGTATAGCATGCGGTGGTGGGGCTGCCGCACGATCAGAACGGATCGTGCGGCAGCCCCACCACCGCATGCTATACGGGCTCAGGGATCGCGGCGGGCTACATCACCAAGAACAACGTCTGCGAGCACACGAATAACTGCTTTGGCGTGGGCATTCCGGGGACGCTGTTTGAGGGAAACATCATCCACGATATGTACCTCTCGACGGATACGGCCAGCGGCAGCGACACCGGCAATCACGAGAATCAGATCTACGGCAAGTGCTGGGGCTACTACATCGGGAATGTGGTGTACAACACCCCCGCAGGCGCGACGCTCCAGTTGTACCCCGCGTCCTACTGCCAGATTGCCGGACAGACCTTCTACACCGCGAACAATATGTTCGACATGACGGGGAGCTACAGCCAGTGCTGGGTGGACCGCGGAGCGTGGGATTTCTATCACTATAACGACACCTGCAAGACTCCGGGGGCGTTTAGCTACTTTTCCCGGTCGTCCGGTGGCAGCGGGTGTCCCAACAGCATTCACATCACAAACGCGCAGGTGATCATCGACAGCTACGCTGGAACGACGGCGCCGCAGAGCACTTCCAGCACGGGCGCGTCGATCACCGCGTTCGCCAATGTGGACAACGGATGCTCGACCGCCGTCAGTGTCACCACCAGCGTGGCTCAGAGCACGGCGGCAGCGAATGCGCAGGGCTACTCGCTCAGTAACGGCTGGCAGCCCAGTTCCGGGTCGAATGCCTCAGTGGGGAAGGGCACGAACGAAACGGCGCTGTGCATGGGCAGCCTGGCGCCGCTGTGCAGCGCGCTCAATTACCTCAATCCGATTTTGCCCGGAACGGCGCGCCCGGCGAGCGGGGCCTGGGATGTAGGAGCGTACCAGTTTGGCGTGCCTATGCTGCATCCCGCCATCCCGCCGTCCAACTTGATGTTATCCGCACACTAGAAATTTCGGCCGAAAATTCAGCTGAAAACTCGGTCCTCAATTCCCGCACACAAGGAGAAAACCAGTGAGAAACTCAAAAGCGGCTCTGGCCGCGGTGGTTGCAGTGTGTTTTAGCTTCGCGGGATGTAACGCTTATTCCACCGCGCAGAAAGCGCACGACATTGTGGCCGCAGTAGTGGCCGTGGCGCAGGCGGATCTTCCGAGCTTGACGCAAACGGGCGTGTTCAGCGCGTCGGAATCGGCGACCGTGACGAACTACCTGAATCTGGCCATCAACCTGAACGCGCAGTATCAGATCTGCATCAACGCGGCAGAAACGGCCACCTTCTCTAAAAAAGGCAAGTTTCTGGCGTGTCTGCAGACTTTTGCCCAGGGCCTTTCCGATCCCAAAGAGCTGGCCCAGTTGCGCGTGATGAGTCCCAAGGCGCAACAGGAGGCGCAGTTGTGGATCGCGGCCGCAAACACCGCCATTTCCAGTGTGGTCGCCGCGCTGGGAGGACAGGCCGCGCCGGCACCGCAGGTCTCGAAGGCAGTGACAAGCGGCGAATGGCGAGTGGCCAGCGAGCAATTCAATCGGCGGGTCGCTGCAGCGACAGGGTTGTAGGGCAATTCGAAAACCACAATTACCCGCAATCGCACCTGTCGTGGGAGCCGCACCTTCGCCGCGCTGCCAGGCCAGGGAGGCAAGCTTCGCCCCGGAACAAATGCAAGCGGCACTCAACGCCTTGGCAGAACAGCCCGCGTCGCCTTTCTGGTTCGATCTGCAGAAGCAAAAGCCCGTGATTCCCGTGCCGGAGGTGCTTAAGACATCCGCCCGCGGCGATCAAGCCTCACTCACGCATTTCAATCCCGCCAAGGGATACGATGTGAGTAGGCTCGTCCAAAGCTATTCTTTTGCTTGACAACTTTTTCGGAAATCAGTATGATTGCTAATGCTTATTATGTTAGCATGGCGGACTTGCGGTACAGGAGAGAGCTGATGTTGGAGGGGGCCAGTTGAATGCTGTGGCCGTGGGTGATGGCGTCGGTGGGACAGGCTTCCACACAGTAACCGCAGAAGATACACCGCGAATAATCGATATTGTAGACTTTGGCGTAGCGTTCCCCGGCTGAGATGCGGTCCTTGTCGGAATTTTCGGCGGCCTCGATATAGATGCAGTTCGCGGGACAGGCCGCAGCGCACAGGAAACACGCCACACACTTTTCCAAACCATTTTCGTCGCGCTGGAGCACGTGTAGGCCGCGGTAGCGCGGCTGGACGGAGGGAGGCACGTCCGGAAAACGTTCCGTGGTGGTCTTGCGGAACATGGTCCGGAAGGTGACGCTAAAGCCTTTATAAAGCGTGGCGAAGGTGTCCGCTACCTCATGAACGATCGAAGGCATATGCGGTTACTGTAGCAGAGCGGAATGGGCTGTGTAAACCGGGAGCCGGCGGAGGCGTGGCTGAGTTCCGCTTGGTAGCAAGTTGCATAGGATCCACAGCACAGGGGGGAGTGGGTCGCCGGATGCGAGACCCACGCCAGCACGGGCCGAGACAGAAGTTAAAGTACTACTTTTAGCAGGGAATTCGCTGGTGGGCTGCAGTTCTACGGAGAAACGTTTCGGGACGGCCCAGTTCCCTTCCGGCGGATAGTTTTTCGTTGGGGTGAGTTCCGTGCCGAGGATTTAGGTTCGCTGCGGTTCGCTGCGGTGTTTTGGAGAAAAAGTCTCGCCGCAAAGGTTCTCGCAGTTTCCACTGACGGCCTGACGCTGCGGGTGGCGGGGGTTGCGTCAGTCTTTGACGCAGATGACGGGCACGAGCCGGGCGACGCGGCGGGCGAGTTGGGCATGCTCGGCGGCTTCGGCGACGGCGCGGACATCCTTGTAAGCGCCGGGGGCTTCTTCAGCGACACCGCGGAAGGAGCGAGTGCGAATGAGGATGCCGCGGGCGCGCAAGTCCTCGATGAGGGTTTCGCCGCGCCAATGCTTGGCGGCCTGAGTGCGGCTCATGGCGCGTCCGGCTCCGTGGCAGGCGGAGGAAAAGGAACGCCGTTCACTCTCGGCTGTGCCAGCCAGGATGTAGGACTCCGTTCCCATGGTGCCACCGATGAGGACCGGCTGGCCCGTATGGCGATAGGCTGCGGGCAACGCGGGATGTCCGGGGCCGAAACTGCGGGTCGCGCCCTTGCGATGGACGAACAATTCGCGGGTTGAGCCGTCGATCGTATGGCGCTCGATTTTGCAGGTGTTGTGCGAGACGTCGTAGAGCAAAGTGAGTTTTGCGTCCGGGAGCACTTGGGCGAAGGCCTCGCGGACCAGGTGCGTGAGAATCTGGCGATTGGCCAGAGCGCAGTTGGTGGCGGCGCGCATCGCGCCGAGATATTGCTGACCGAGCTCGGAATGAATAGCGGTGCAGGCGAGTTCGCGATCCGGAATCTGGCCATAACCGCGGGCCACCATGCCTTTCAGGTAGTCCGTGCCGATCTGATGGCCAAGGCCGCGCGAGCCGCAGTGAATGCTGACGACCAATTCGTCCTGTTGGAGGCCGAAGGAAGCGGCCGCGGCGGAGTCGAAGAATTCGGCGACGCGCTGGACTTCCAGATAATGATTGCCTGAGCCGAGCGTCCCCATCTCGCGGGACTGGCGGTTTTTGGCTTCCGGAGAAACGCATTCGGGCTTCGCTTCGGCGGCGGAGCCTCCTTCCTCGATAAAGTCCAAGTCTTGTGTTGTTCCGTAGCCACGAGAGACGGCCCAGCGCGCGCCACCGCGCAGCATGGCGTCCATTTCCTGAGCCTCAAGACGAATGTCGCCGGTGCTGCCGACGCCGGCGGGAATGGTGCGGAAGAGTACTTCCGCGAGATCGGCTTTGTACCGCTCGAGGCCGGCGAAATTGAACGGAGTGTGCAGGGTGCGCACGCCGCAGGAGATATCGAAGCCGACGCCGCCCGCGGAAATCACGCCGCCCTCGCGCGGATCAAACGCAGCAACGCCGCCAATGGGAAAGCCGTAGCCCCAGTGCGCGTCGGGCATGGCGTAGGCGGCACGCTGGATTCCTGGGAGAGTGGCCACGTTGGTGACTTGCTCGCGGACTTTGTCGTCCATGCCCTCGATCAGGCTTGTGTCCGCGTAGATGACAGCGGGAACGCGCATCTGGCCCGCTGGCTCGATCCACCATTCGAATTCCGACCGGCGGCTGAGGGATTGCGGGTTCATAAGGGTGTTTTTGGGGGAATCGCTACCGTTAGTTTAGACGTCGACGACGCATTGCGCCACCCATTCTCCGCCGGAACTACGAGCGACATTCAGCGCTGTGACCGTGGCGCCTTTGGCTTCCACGGCCAAGAGATGACGTTCGGGATCGACTTTTTCGCCGCGCAGCGTGGCGGTCAGAGAGTGTCCGGAGATGGCAACGTGGAACTCGCTGAACAACATGCCGCGAACGGCCATTTCATAGATGACGGCGTTCAGCCAGCTCATGAGCAGTAGATCGAGGTCCGGCGCTTCGCAAGCGACTTCGATTGTGTTGATGGGCGCAACTTGCGGCAGGTCCGCGACGACGGAGGTGAGGGCGAGCGCCGCCTGCTCGAATGCTTCGTCTGGCGTAGCGGCGAAGCCGCGAACACCGATGTCCGAACCGTGCGAAAAGTGTTCCCAGCGAGGCATTTCCGGCGCACTCGTATGCGTTTGCGTTCCGTTCAGTCGAAGCGTGGCACGAGACGCCCGGTGCGCTGGCGGTAAGCCTCGAATTCGGGGCCGAACTCCGAAGCCAGGAGAGAGTCTTCTTTATGCGCGCGCCGTTCGAAACAAGCCAAGAGAGAAATGACTCCGAGGAGACTGCTCCAGGTAGTGACGCAGAGGCACATACCGGCCGCCGCTACAATAATCCCCGAATAGAGCGGATGGCGCACGACGCGGTAAGGGCCCGACTGGATGAGATGGTGATCCTGCTTGAGAGCCACCGTGCCGCTCCAATAGCGGCCGAGGCGGGCGCGTGACCAGATTGTGAGGGTGAGTCCCGCATAGGTAAGCACGATTCCGAGGATTTGGAGCGCAGCGCGAGGCGGAATGAAATGCGTATGGGACGGGTTCGGAATGGGGACTTGCGAGAACAACAACACGTAGCCACCCCAGAGCAGGATGAGATCCAAAAGGCGACCGGCAGAGGATTCGCGGCGCTTGATTTTGTTGGTCAATAGGGCCGAGGCGATGAAGTAGATGCCGGTCAGGACCCAGGCAAACTCAATCGTCGCAAAGGCCCAAGCATGGGGCCAGCCAGCGACCCACTGGACGTGGACGTGCGTCATTGCCAGTTACCCTTTACCCGTTGGCTTGCGCTTGCCGCCGATGCAAGACACGCGACCGTGCGGCGCAACAGTATAGCCGAAATGTCGAGTCATGCCGGCCTTGGGGCGAACGCGCCAGGGGCTCAGGGATTCCACACCGCCGTATACAGCGGCAATGCTGACGGAAACACAATAAGATGGAGGGAGGGCGGGAGTCAGCGTCTCAGAGCAGAAGCGAGAAAGCGCGAAGGAAAAACCGCCTCTAAAGAAGGGCCGAACGCAGGGTGCTGAACCGATGCCCGCCCCGCCAGTCCGGGAACTCACGCCACAGCGGTGATTCCAGAGCCACATATGCCGGACGGACCAGCCCGTTCGCGGTCACAGGAATATAGCGGCGAACGAAATCGTCGAAACGGGCGCAGGGACGAAAGCCGGAAATGCATTGGGTATACACCCACATCGAACAAGGGCTGTTGCATTGGGGCTATTGGGCGGTGCTCGGCGGGCTGCTGGGAGAAGATGCGGGACTTCCCCTCCCCGGCGAAACGGTACTGATGTTCGCGAGTTTTCTTGCGCACAAGCGGGCGGAATTGCAGCTTCAGTGGGTCATCCTGGTCGGGATTGCGGCCGCGACGACGGGAGACAACATTGGCTTTCTGCTGGGACGCGCGCTGGGCGACCGGTTGTTGCGCTGGATAAAGAAACTGACGCGCGCGGACGACGAGGATATCGGCGCGGCCAGGGCGCAGATGAGACGGCACGGGAAAGCGACGATCTTCTGGGCCCGGTTCGTCTTCGGACTGCGCACGATCGCGGGGCCGATGGCGGGCGTGCTGGGGATGGAATGGAAGGAATTCGCAGTGTACAACGCGCTGGGGGCGTGCACCTGGGTCACCGTTATGGCCATGATCGGGTTCGCCTTCGCGGCAGAGTTTCAGAGCCTGTTGAGCTTCTTCGAAAAGATGTCGTGGGGCATATCTGCATGCTTCCTAACTCTGGGGTACATACTGTGGCGGCGGCAGAAAAGGCGGTACGAACAACGGCTGGCCAAACGGCGCCAACAGCAAAAGTGACGCTCGAACCGGCCTGTGCCGAGCGGCGACGATGCCGGGCTGCCCGCAGAACCAAGAAGAATTATGGTCCAGTTCATAAGAAACGGCGTTTTCATCGCTCTGATCGCGAATGGGATGATCGGGCTCTCGCTGGTTTGGGACAAAGTGCTGCTGCAGAAGCCGGGAACCAAGAATCTGTTGAGCTACGTGTTCTGGCTGGGAGCCATCAGCGTGTTTGGGGTGGTGCTGGTGCCGTTTGGATATCACGGAGCGCGGCTGTGGGTGATCCTGCTAGCGTTTGGAACCGGGGCGATCGACCTGATCGCGGTGTTCTTCTATTACGCGGCGCTAAAGATCGGCGAGGCCTCGGAGACGCTGGCGGTGATGGGCGGATTTTCGCCCGTGGCGACCGTAGCGATCAGTTTTGCGCTGCTTTCCAGGCAAATGAAAGGCGAGGAATTGATCGGGTTCGCGCTCATGACCGCGGGCGGCTTCGTGATGTTCGTTTCTGAGAGCCTCGGTTTGAGGAAGCTACTGCCGCCGATCTTGCTCGCCTCGGGGCTGCTGGGGCTGGAGAATGTGCTGCTCAAGGTGGTCTACAACCATACAAATTTTGTGACCGGGTACGTGTGGTTCACGATCGGAACGTTTGCCGCAGCCATGGCGCTGCTCATTCCGCCTTCGTGGCGGAAACAGATCTTCTCAGAATCGGGGCAGAACAATCCGCGGAGCCGGTTCTGGTATTTCGTGAACCGGTTCATTGCGGGCCTGGGCGCATTCCTGATCACCTACGCGATCAGCTTGACGCATCCGGCGCTGGTGGACGCGATTTCGGGTGCTCGCTATGCAGTGATCTTTCTGGGCGCATATTTGCTGACGCGCATGAGGCCGGATTGGCTGAAGGAAGACTTTCGCGGATGGCAACTCGCGGGCAAGACGTTGGCGACTCTGATGGTGATCGCGGGGCTGGTGATTGCGGGCCTGAGCGGCGGAACCAAGTCGGGTTCAAGCAGCCCGACAGCTATCGTGACGCCGACGCGCAGCGTCATTGCGGAGTTTGGGCGAATGCGTGAAAAGGCGTTCGCCGGTTTCGTGCGCACGCGCTAAGGGTTCTCCGATCCCGCTTCTCGCCGTCCGCAATTTACGATTCCAGCGAGCCGCGAGTCTGCGCTCCGCGATTTTTCATGCAGCGATGACGCTACGGCCGGATTCGCCATGCGGCGGCGGCTTTCACGAGCGGAGGCAGGTGAGTTCGCGCGCATTCTTGAAATTCCTGCGCCGTGTTGCGCGTTTTGTAGTATACCGAGGAGCTACACACACCTTTTTGGCCTTCAAGGGGTATCCGATGGATGATGCCTTGATGATGCACCGCCTGCAGTTCGCCTTCACCGTCACGTTTCATTACTTGTTTCCGCAACTGACGATGGGGCTGGCGCCGCTGATCGTCATTCTGAAGACGATGTATCTGCGCACAAACAATCCCCTGTACAACCGCGCCGCGCGTTTTTGGGCCAAGGTCTTCGGGATCAGTTTTCTGATGGGAGTGGTAACGGGGATTCCGATGGAATTCCAGTTCGGGACGAACTGGGCGCAATTTTCGCGGCTGACGGGCGGAGTGATCGGCCAACCACTGGTAATGGAGGGCGTGTTCTCGTTCTTCCTCGAATCGGCGTTTTTGGGATTGTTTCTGTTCGGCGAAGAGCGGCTGAGCAAAATCGCCCATTGGTGGACGGCCTTCGCGGTGTTCGCCGGGTCGTGGCTCTCTGGCTTCTTCATCATCATGACCGACGCGTGGATGCAGCATCCGGTGGCGTTCCAGCTCGGGGCCAATGGAAGCTTTCAGGTGACGAGTTTCTGGGGGCTGTTGCTGAATCCGTGGGGGCTGATCCAGTATTCGCACAACATGTGCGGGGCGCTGATCACGGGGACGTTCGTGATGTCGGCGGTGGGCGCCTACTATCTGCTCGAAGACAAGTTTGTCGAAGAGGGGCGCGCGTTCCTGCGGATTGGGGTGATCGTCGGGATCATCGCATGCTGCATCCAGATTTTTCCCACCGGCGACCTGCACGGAAAAATGATGGGGAAATATCAGCCGGTGACGGTGGCGGCGATGGAGGGCCTGTTCAAGACGGAATCGGGCGCGCCGATGGTCATTCTGGGCCAGCCGGACGCAGAGAGCGAGAAGATCGACAATCCGCTGGTAGCGAACAAGGTGCTGAGTTACCTGCTCTACGGGACGACCACGGCTACGGTGAAGGGTTTGAATGAATTTCCGAAGAACGACTGGCCGACGAATATTCCGCTGGTTTTCTACACCTACCACATCATGGTGGGGCTGGGGACGATCTTCGTCGCGGTGATGGCCGTCAGCGCGTTCCTGCTCTGGCGCGGGCTGCTCTATAAGTCGCGCTGGATGCTGTGGATCATTTTGTGCTGTCTTCCCTTCCCGCACATTGCGAACACGGCGGGATGGATCACGGCGGAAACGGGCCGCCAGCCCTGGATCGTCTATGGGCTGATGCGCACGGCCGCGGGCTACTCGAAAGACGTGCATGCCGGCAACAGCCTGTTCACGCTGATCGGCTTCATGGGGTTGTACACGATTCTGGCGATCCTGTTCCTGTTTCTGGTGTACCGCGTGATCGCGCACGGGCCGGTGGAAGAAACGGCAGCGGAGATCGAGTCGGGCACGCCGATTACGGCCGCCTGAGCGGGACGAAGGGACTGCGGTTGCGAAGGAGAAGGCGATGCTGCTGACCTGGTTTTTGCTGGTCGCCATCATGATAACGGCGTATGTGGTGCTTGACGGCTTCGATCTGGGCGCCGGGATCCTGCATTTGTTCATCGCGCGCACGGATGAGGAGCGGCGGACGATGATCCGCACCATCGGGCCGGTATGGGACGGCAACGAGGTATGGCTGCTGGCCGGCGGCGGGACGCTGTATTTCGCGTTTCCGCTGCTGTACGCGTCGGGCTTCAGCGGATTCTATCTGCCGCTGATGATCGTGCTGTGGCTGCTGATTTTTCGCGGGATCGGCGTCGAGCTGCGCATGCACCTGGACACGCCGGTATGGCGCGGATTGTTCGACGGGTCGTTCGGGCTGGCCAGCCTGCTGCTGGCGATTTTTTATGGCGCGGCGCTGGGGAACGTGCTGCGCGGCGTGCCGATTGGCAAGGATGGCTATTTCTTTTTGCCGCTGTGGACGAATTGGCGAGTCGGACCGCAACCGGGAATCCTCGACTGGTACACGGTGCTGTCGGGAGCCGTCGCCCTGTTCGCGCTGGGACTGCACGGCGCGTATTACGTGGCGCTGAAGACGAGCGGAGAGATCAACGCGCGCGCCAAACGAGCGGCGCGAACGTTGTGGCCGGTGATTGTGGCGCTGACGGGCGCCAGCCTGGCGGCGACGCTGTACATCCGCCCGGATTTGCTGGACAACTACAAACGCTGGCCGGTGCTGTACATCATTCCGGCGGTGGTGGCGGGGTCGCTGTTCAGCATGTGGCGGGCAAGTTCGCGCGGGCAAGAGCGCGGAGCGTTCCTTTCTTCCTGCGTCTACCTGATTTTCATGCTGGTAGGAGCGGCGGCGGGCGTGTACCCGAATCTGCTGACCTCGACCACGGATCCGACGCGGAACATTACGGTCTACAACGCGCATACGGGAAGCTATGCGTTGTCGGTGGGCCTGATCTGGTGGAGTTTGGGAATGGCGATTGCGGTGGGCTATTTTGTGTTTGTCTATCGCATGTTTCGTGGGAAAGTGACGGCAGCGGGACATGGATACGGAAGCTACTCGGGGTCGGGGCGCAACCGGCAGGGATGAAGCAGAGGGTGACACATCGATAGATTCACGCTGCGGCGGAGAACAAGTGCGCCGAGCGAGGTGCAGATGAAGAGTCCCACGGGCATTCTTGTCTACATTGGGAAGCTGATCGTGAGTGGTATCGCGTTTTTAGTGGGCACGGCGGTGACGGTGGCGATTCTGATGCCGTTCCACCTGCATTCGCTGGTCTTGCCGGCAGGCGCGAGCGCCGGAAAATCCGAATTGAGGCAGATTATGCTGTGTCCCGTGCTGGCGCTGGGCCTGGCGCCATTGGCGGCGGGACTCGCAGGGCGGTATCGGGCGCGCTGGCAGGCCATCGCCTTACTGGTGTTCATCATTCTGGGCGTGAACACCACGATCGAGGCCAAGTTCTTCACGACCTCGTTTGCGCACGGGGGCGAGCTGTTCGTGATTCTGATGTATGCCGGCGCAGCCGCCGTTTTCGCCGCGATGGTGGTCGGCCTGTTCCACCCCGACGTACCCACGCCGGCAGTCAAGGAGCAGAGGAGTCCCTTCGGCTGGGCCTGGAGGATTCTGCTGGCCGTGCTGGCGTTTCCGGCGATCTATTTCCTGTTTGGCATGGCCGTATCGCCCTTCGTGCTGGCGCAATATCGAGCGGGCGTGGCCGGACTGGTCCTGCCGAGCTTGCGAGTCATCCTGCCAGTGGAATTTGTGCGCAGCGTTTTGTTCCTGCTGGCTTCCCTGCCGGCAATCTTGTTGTGGTCGCGGTCGCGCTGGGGACTGGTGCTGGCGCTGGGCTGGGCGCATGTGGTGACGAACGGGCTGTACGGGTTGTTGAGCGCGTACTGGCTTCCGACGGTGCTGCGCGTGGCCCACAGCATCGAGATTACGTTCGACTCGTTCGTCTACGCGCTGGTGATTGTGATGCTGTTCAAGACGGCAGTCGCCGCTCCTCGCGCTGCGACAACGCCCAGGGAAGTCGGGTCCGCCCCGGCCGTTTAGCTCGAACTCGGCAAACACAAAAGTCCAACGTTCAAAATCGCTGGTCAGATTTCGGCCGGAGGCGCAGACCTGGGAGCGCTGGGGCCAGCTTACTCGCCCGGCGGGGAAACGGGGGCGGGTTCGGTGATGCGGCCTTTGCCCGTCAAAGCGGCAATGATTTCTTTGCCATGAAAGCGGCCGTTCTCGATGAAGATGTCGGAAGTATTTCGCCCGCCCACGACCACTCCCGCGAGGTGAATGCCCGGGACATTTGTTTCCAACGAATCGGGATTCACCGCCGGACGCATGGTGACCGGGTCGAGATGAATGCCCTGCTCGATGAGAAAAGTGAAATCGGGATGATAGCCGGTGAGGGCGAAGACCTGCGCGGCGGAAATGGCCTTTTCGGGATCGCGCCCGCCGTCGGACCCGTTTGCTGCCGAGTTGCACGATTGCACGTATACGCGGCCCGGCTCGATGCGTGTGACGCGATGATTGAAGAGCGCCTTGATCTCGCCCGCGCGGATGCGGTTCTCGATGTCCGGCTTGACCCAGTATTTCAGCTTTTCGCCGACCGTTGGCCCGCGATGAACTAGCGTGACGCGCGCGCCCGCGCGGAAAAGTTCGAGCGCGGCTTCCGCGGCAGAGTTCTTTGCGCCAACGACGACGACATCCTGGTCCCAATAGGGGTGCGGATCGGTGAAATAGTGCGAGACGTGCGGGAGATCCTCGCCGGGCACGCCAAGGAAGTTCGGGAGGTCGTAGTAGCCCGTCGCGATGATCACTTTCCGGCCGTGGTATTCGTGCGGGCGGCCCTCCGCATCGTGCGTGTGGACCACAAAGGCGCCGTCGTGGCCCTCGATCTTGCGGACACGCTCGTAGAGGCGCGTCTCGAGACCGTAGTGCTCCACCGCGCGGCGATAATACTTCAGCGCTTCGGGACGCGTGGGCTTGGCCGTAGCGGTGGTCATCGGCAAATCGCCGATTTCCATGCGCTCGGCGGTGGTGAAAAACTGCATGTTGGTCGGATAGTGATAGAGCGAATTGCAGAGGCAGCCCTTGTCGATCACGACGGGACGCAGGCCGGCGCGCTTGGCTTCGATGGCGCAGGCGAGACCTGTGGGGCCGGCTCCGATGCAGATGACGTCAAATGAATTCATCGTTGAATGGCACGCAGAAGAAGATTCATCGACCAGTATAAAGCGTATTGGATGCAGGCGCGAATGTTTGGAAGCACGCCCGAATGAAATTCTTGCGCCGGAATCGGCGCGCGGGAGAGTAAGATTGGGCCGCACGCGAGGCATGCGGCGCACGAGCAGCCACTTTTCCGAACAGCCGCGGCGTTTCCGATCCATCGGTGGAATGGATGAAGCGACAGAAGATATCCCAGCCCGCAATCTGCGCCGCGATTCTCATGGCGTTTTGCAGCGCAGTGGTTGCCGCCGCCCGGCCTCCGGCGCGCAGCACGCAGCGTGCGCAGCATCCGCGCGAAATGAGGCACGCGCGGCGGCCCGAGCGCCGGCTGGAGCACTCCAAAGCAGCGCCCGCCGCGCCCAAGCTGACCCAAGAAGACCTGGAAACCTTTCTGGACGGCTTCGTTCCCATGCAACTGGAGCGCGACGACATCGCCGGCGCGGTGATCTGCGTGGTGAAGGACGGCAAAGTCGTGCTGGAGAAGGGCTACGGTTTTGCGGACATGCAGAAGCGCACGCCGGTCACGCCCGATGCGACGCTGTTCCGCCCGGGCTCCATTTCCAAGACCTTCACCTGGACGGCGGTCATGCAGCTCGAGGAACAAGGCAAGATCAACCTGGACCGCAATATCGAGAACTACCTCGATTTCAAGATCCGGCCGTGGTTTGGCGTGCCGATCACCATGAAGGACTTGATGACGCACACGCCGGGGTTCGAGGAGTCGTACAAAGACTTGTTCGTGGGCAACGCTTCAGACCTGGAACCGCTGATCGTCTACTTGCCGACGCACCTGCCACGCGAAATCTTTCCTCCGGGGACGACTCCGGCGTACTCGAACTACGGTGCGGCGCTGGCGGGGTATATCGTGCAACGAATTTCGGACATGCCTTTCGACGACTACGTTGAAAAGAACATCCTTCAGCCGCTGGGAATGAATCACTCCACGTTTCGGCAGCCGCTGCCGGCGAATCTCGCGCCGCTGATGTCCCAGGGGTACGACCGGGCCTCGGGCAAGCCAAAAGGATTCGAGTACGTGCAGGCGTGGCCGGCAGGAAGCCTTTCGACCACCGCCGACGACATGTCGCGCTGGATGATCGCGCAATTGCAGAACGGAAAGTACGAAAAGGCTCAGATTCTCCAGCCGGAGACCGCGGAATTGATGCACTCGCGCGCGTGGACCAACATGCCGGGCCTGAACGGAGGCGACTACGGGTTCTACGAGATGTCGCGCAACGGCCAGCGCGTGATCGGGCACGGCGGGGACACGCAATGGTTTCACAGCCTGATGGGCCTGATGCTGGATGCCAATGTGGGATTCTTCGTGTCATACAACAGCGCGGGTAAGGGACAGGACTCGGCACCGGAGGCCTTGTGGGAGCATTTCGTCGACCGCTATTTCCCCTATACCCCGCCCGCGGCAGAACGGCCCCAAAATTCCGGCGAAGACATACGCAAAGTGGTGGGGAAATATTGGAGCAGCCGGCGCTCGCAGACCAATATCATGGCCGTGGCGGCTGCATTCGACCAACCCAAGGTGACGGCAAATTCCGACGGAACGATCAGCGTCGGCGGCATGACGGACTTTGCCGGGAATCCCGAGCATTTCGAGGAAATCGCGCCGATGCTGTTTCGCGAAGTGCATGGGCAGGACCGCGTTGGATTTTTCCGGGGAGTCGACGGCCGCATGAGGCTGGCGACCGACTTCCCGTTCCGAGTGGGCCAGCGCGTTCCGCCGCTGAAGGACGGGTCGGCCAATTTCATCGTGATTGAGTCCGCCATGGCCATCTTTCTGCTGATGCTGGTGTTCTGGCCGCTGGCAGCCATTCTGCGGCACCACTATGGGAAGCGGCTCGAGCTTGCGAAGCAGTATCGCATTCTGCGGGGATGGGTCAGATTCGTATGCGCGGTGGACTTGGCGTTTCTTACGTTGTTCGCGGAGTGGGTTTCCCTGGCGCAGAACAACCTGGCGCTCCTGAGCTCGTCGTTTGGCGGCAAGCTGCACGCGCTGCAGGCGCTGGGGGTGGTCGGAGTCGCGGGCGCCGGATTGGTGCTGTATCACTGCATCTATTCGTGGGGCACGCGCTCCCTCTGGATTTGGACGCGAATCTGGAATACGCTGCTGCTGCTGGCCTGCGCGGGATACGTCTTCTTCGTCTTCAACTGGCACATGCTGAATTTCCACCTGAACTACTGAGAATCGAATAGCCTGCTGTCGATCCTGCCGGTTCAAATGCCCGGATCAGTTCCGGCCAGTGCGCGTCCTTGACATAGCCGGAAGACGCCGCACGCAGTGCGCAGTCTTTCATTCTGCGGTGTAGAATCCGGTTTGAATGGAGAGGTTAATCGGATGGGAAGGCCATTCCTTCAGCGGATGGCGCTGCTGGGACTTGCCGCAGCGGTTGCGGTGGGAAGCCTTTCAGCGCGCGCCGCAAGCGGGCAAACGGCTGTGACAAAGCAATCCGGGAAGCTCGCGTCCGCCTCTGAGCAGCCGGGCACGCTGCCCGTAGGTCGCGTGATTTATGCCCAGCTGACGCAAACGATTGACGTCAAGAAGGTCAAAGTTGGCAAGCCCATCTTTGCCAAAACGACTCTGGCGGCCTTGTCGGGAGGAAAGGTGCTGATCGCGGACGGGGCGCGGATCACGGGGCACGTTACGCAAGCGCAGGCACGCTCGGAGAAGAATCCCGAGTCAGTGCTGGGGATCGTCTTCGATCGCGTGGAGCTCCCCGACGGGAAAGAATTGCCGCTGAGTTTGACGGTGCAGGCGGTGGGAGTCCGTTCGTTAACGGCTGCGGTCAAAGAGTTCAGCGAGAGTCCGCCCTTCCCCGGGGCGCCCGGCTTTCCTGACCTGTCGACACAAAGTTCGAGCGGGTCCAGCACGCGACATTCTGATCTTCCGAAGGCGGAAGCTGGCCCGGCGCTGGATCTAGGAAGCAAGGGCATCGTGGGCCTGAAGGGGCTGGAGTTGACGGAGGGAACGGACGAAACGCACGGGTCACTGGTGAAATCGACGACAAAGGATGTGAAACTGGACCATTACTGGCAGCTGGTTCTGCGCGTGATCGCGCCGAAACCCGCATCGACGCCAAAATAGTGGGATTTCATTGCGCCGCGCGGAATGCGGGAGCGGCGCCCCATGTTGAAGGCACGACTCCCCGCATTGGCGCGGTTTCTCAGCCGCGTTAGTCTGTGGCGGAAGCGGTTTGGACCTTCGACGCTTGGGCCGCCTGCCGGAACTGCTCCATCATCTTGCGGATGGTTTCGTTCGAGCCGGGGCTGCGCTTTTCCCGCCAGGCTTCCAGGCGGGCGGAGTTCTTTTCGAGATTGCTGAGGAAGTTGGGACTGCTGAACGCCGCGCGCCATGCGGCCAGAACGGGTTTCACCTGCTCGAACACGCCCCAGTGCTCGCCGGTGTTTTCGAAGAAAAAATCTTCGTCAATCAGGCCACGGTTGGCGATGCTGGCCACCATTTCCCAGTAGCCCAGCACCATGCGCACGTTGACGTTCTCCCGGCTGCCTGGAGGACAAAGTGCCCTGACTTCCTCCAGCGTTTTCGCGTGGAAATTGTTGGCGAACCAGTCGCGGGACTCGCGCAAACGGGGCTCGCGCCGCTCCTCATAAAGCCGCAACAGCAAATTCACCTGCTCGTGCGTCACTTCGCTCATCGTTTCTTCCTCCTGGGTGTTCGATATGACCGTCTCTCTTCCGTTGAAACATCTAGCAGTTTCATGCGAATCAGTTGTCAACGGGCGCAGCAAGCCTTCGCAGCTCATGCCGAGGCAGCGCCTCTACGACCCGGTGGCATCCACCCCAATCACCTCTTGAGCGAGGATTCGGCGCGACTGCGAACGCGATTGTGGATATGCGTCCAGCCGGTATTGACGCCTTGTCGGTGGTCGTCCTGAATCAGGCCGAGCGCCGTGTGGTGGAACTTGATCAGCGTGCCCCCGTCGGTCTCGCTCAGGCGGTATTGGATGTTCGAAACCACGGGATAGGACATAAAAAGTGGGCCGGTGATTTCAAGCAGCGTGGGGCGTTTGATGGCTTGCACCACGCCCCAGAAATGGCCGTTGCCATCCCCGAGATCGCGAAACCATCGGCCGCCCGGCCAGGGCTCGATCTTCATGGCCATGGGCTCGCCGTCGGGCTTGTCAGCGCCTGGGCCGAGCTGTTCGAGCAGGGCGGCAAAAGTCACCTCCAACGGCGCGCGGACGTGAATCTCCTGTGTAACGTTCAGGGTCAGACTGTCGAGCGCTGGTGCGGCTGAACTCATATCTCCTCCTCATTTAGCCTCAAGCAGATTCGTTCAACTCTTTTCCGGCGACCTGCCGGCGTTGACCTCCGCGCGGTCCTTGACGCGGAGCAGCTGATGCCGCCAGAAGCGCTCGAAGGTCGAAGTCCACTCATGCAGCGGCCGGATAGCGTCCGGATTCGTGCGATACAGCACGTGACGCCCGTCGCGACGCGCGCGAACCAGCCCCACATCGAGCAGCACGTGGAGGTGCTTGGACACCGATGGCTGCGCGAAACCGAGCGTGGAAACGATATCGCCGACCGGCCGCTCCTGGAGCGCCAGATAGCTGAGAATGGCGCGACGGCGGGGTTCCGCCACGGCGTTGAAGGCGTCGGAGGTGGTGGAGGCGCGGGCCATGGGGAGACAATACATTCCCATATAGGAATATGTCAAGCATTTTCTTTTCGCCTTCGCCTCCGTCTCCACCTGCTTGCGCTTGTTCGCGTGGCGTCCCGTCTCCCAAATGACTTCCCTTGAGACGCTGCTCGGGGCGGTTCGGTCGCCGAAATTGTTTCGTGAAGACGTTCTGAGCCAGCAGATTTGCACCCCCGCGAATGACGGTTCGATCGCCGCCGGACGGGGGACGGAAGCTACGGCCCCGTGGCTAAGGTTGACGTTGGTAGTTGTGTGCCGGGGACAAACGGAATATTCTTTGCGGACCCGCGTGGAAACCCGCGGAAGAACGACAACTTTGCTCGTGCAGGAAGGTCCGGTGTATAGAGTGAGGATGCGGCTTCGCACGTTGCTCGCGACTATGGTACTGGGCGTCCTGTGCGCCGGCACGGCACTGGGAGCGGTAGGAGCAGCGAAGCCACAGAAACCGGCGAAGAAGCAGGCAGCAGCCCAAAACCCCGCAACCGCTTCGAACGGGAGCAACGCGCTCTCGACACGCGTGGTGGCCTATCAGATTCAGGCGACACTTCTACCCCGCGAACACAAAATCAACGCCAGCGAGGTGCTGACGTATAAGAACCTGACCGGCCAGCCGCTCGAGACCTTTCCCTTCCATCTCTACCTGAATGCATTTCAACCGCAGTCCACGTTCATGACCGAGGTGCGGCTGTACGGAACGCGCGGGAACGGCCCAGGCTCGTCTTGGGATTCCAAGCACTATGGCTCGGAGACGGTGACCAAACTCGAAGTCGACGGCATGGGCGACCTGACCAAGCAGATTCATTTCATTCATCCGGACGACAACAATACCCAGGACCGCACAGTCTTTCAGGTCGCGCTGCCCAATCCGGTTGCACCCGGTGCGTCGGTGACCTTTCGGATGGACTTTGTGGACGTCATGCCTGAAGTGGTGGAACGCACCGGTTACATGCGCGATTTTTATATGGTTGGCCAGTGGTTTCCGAAGGTGGGCGTATGGTGGCAAGGACAATGGAACTGCCATCAGTTCCACGCCACGACCGAGTTTTTTGCGGATTTTGGCACCTTTGACGTGAAGCTGACCGTGCCCAGCGACGAGGTAGTGGGTGCGGCCGGGGATCTGGTGTCGAGCGTGAACAACCCGGACAGCACCAAGACGCTGACGTATCACGCCGCGGATATTCACGACTTCTCGTGGACGGCCAGCCCTCACTTCACCGACGTGGAGGATTCCTGGACCGGGAGCGCCGGCACGGTGAAGATCCATCTGCTGATGTCGCCGGGGGACATGGCGACAGCGCCGCGTTATTTGCAGGCGCTTAAGGGCACGCTGGCTTACTACGACAAGAACGTCGGGCCATATCCCTACGATCGCATCACGGTGGTCGATCCGCCGCATGGCGCGCTGAACGCTGGTGGCATGGAATATCCGACGTTGATCACTGCCGGTACGAACTGGTGGATGCCCAAGGGGCTGCGCGTTCCTGAAGTCGTCGTGGTGCACGAATTCGGGCACCAATACTGGTACGGCATGGTGGCCACGAATGAGTTCGAAGATGCCTGGATGGATGAGGGCATCAACAGCTACGAAGAAGTGAAGATCATGCGGGCGTTGTACGGTAAAGGAACCTCGATGCTGGACTTCCCCTTTGCGCAAATGGGGGATGGCGAGGAACAACGGACGAGTTACCTGAGTATGCCCAATTTCGACCCGTTGACGCGATTTGCCTGGCAATTCGTCAACGACGGCTCGTACGGCGCGGTCACTTACGGCAAGACGGCGACGGTGCTGTTGACGCTGGAAAAGATCATTGGGCCGGACAAGATGCGGGAGGCCATGCACCAGTATTTCCTGCGCTACCGGTTTACCCATCCCACCGGCCAGGATTTCCTGAAGACGGTGGAGGATGTGTCCGGAAAGGACCTCGATGGCTACTTCCAGCAGGCGGTGTACGGCACGCAAGTTCTGGATTACCAGATCACAGACGTACATTCGGACCGGGTGAACTGGTGGGAGCCGCCAATTCCGGGCCAGACCATGTACCGGACGTACGTGACCGTACATCGCAACGGCGACTTCGTTCTCCCCGTCGATCTCAAGGTGACGTTCGACAACGGCAACTCCGTCGTCGAGCATTGGGACGGAAAGGATCGCTGGATACGTTACACCTACGACCGCAAAGCGCGGGTGGCTTCCGCCGAGATCGACCCGCAGCACAATGTCTGGCTCGACCGCAATTTTTTCAACAACAGCTGGAGGGTGCGCTCCGACGATCGCGCCACGCACAAACTGCTGAATATTTGGACTTTCGTGAACGAGTGGATATCGCAAGTAGCTGCCTGGATCGCTTGATATGCTGCATTTGACCGTCGACAGCACGCAACAGGCTCCCGAGCCGAAGCCGCGGGCGTTTTTCGCCGGGGCGTCAATCGTGTGGACGCGGCAGCGCATTCTGTGGGCGATCTTTGTGGTCAACCTACTGGTGGCCTTTGCCGGGGCTTCCGGTGTAGCCCACAACGTCGGGGATGACAGCGGGGCAGCCCTGAACCATAGCATGGAGTCGGTGCAGCGGCTGGTTCACGGCTTTGACGTTTCGGCGCTGGCGGAACTGAGTTCCCTGCCCCAACAACCTCTGCGTGGCATGGGCACGATGTCCATCTGGCCTTCGTTGTTCTTCCTCGTCTTCATGATCTTCATGACGGGCGGGATTCTGGTTTCCTACTATGACGACCTGCGGCTGGACACGGCGGGCTTTTTCGAGGCTTGCGGGCGGCATTTCTGGCGCTACGTGCGGTTGGCCATCTATTTCCTGGTCGTCATGATTCCACTGGCTTTTCTGGGCTCAGCCTTCGGAAAGATCTACGGCAACATCAACGACACGGCTGTTTCTCCGTATCCGGCCGTGATCTTCGGGGCTGCCGCGACGGTCTTCATGTTGTTCTTGCTGCTGTCTGTGAGGCTTTGGTTCGATATGGCGCAGGTCATATCTATGGCCAAGAACGAGCGGCGAATGTATCGCATGCTGGCGCGTGCGGCCGCTCTGGTATGGAACAACTTCGGATCGCTCTTCTGGCTCTACCTGCGCATCAGCGTGATCGGGTGGGTGCTGTTTGGCGCGGGACTGTACTCTTGGATGATGGTGCTGCGGCCGGAATCGATCGGCTTGGCGTTCCTGCTGGGCCAAGCCATGGTAATTGTGTGGCTGGGAACGCGGCTGTGGCAGCGTGCCGCTGAAACGGAGTGGTACAAGCAGTATCGCGTATCGCTGTATCAGCCCGTACCGATGCCCCCACCGCCCGTTCAGCCAGCCGTAGTGGAAACTCTAACCCCAAGCTGACGTTCCCGCACTCGGCCACCTCAAACGCCTTCAGGACGCATCATCTTCGCGGCGGCCCTGGCGACGAAGCGGCGCGGCGCGAGGCGTTCCGCCTCCATCATGAGGCGGTTCATGGCGCCGGAAATGACGCATGTCTTCCCTTTGGCGAGAGCTTCTAGGCCGGTTCGGGCCACTTTCTCAGCCGTTTCGGCGACCTTGAAGGCGCGGTCGGGCTGTTGCGCGACGCGTTGAAACTCCGTGCTGGTCGGGCCAGGGCAGAGTGCGCAGACGTTCACTCCGAACGGGCGCAACTCTTCGGCTATTCCTTCGGCGAAGAGCAGGTCGAAGGCCTTTGTCGCCGCGTAGGCCGAATTGAACGGCACGGCTTGAAACGCGGCCGTGGAGGCCACGATGAGGATGTCGCCGTGACGCCTCTGAACCATGGTTGGGGCATAGAGCCGCGTCAAATGGACCACTGCCGCGCAGTTCACCTGAACCATTTCGAGCAGGCGGGATTCGGGTACGTCCTGGATGTAACCAAAGGCCCCAAAGCCGGCGTTGTTGACCAGCAACTCGATTTCGCGGCCCTTCTGCGTGGTGAAAGCGAAGATCTCGGCTGGCGCTTCAGGACGGGCGAGATCGGTGGTAAACACGTCAATCTGGACTGGGTGCTTGGCCGCCAGGCCGGCAGCGAGCTTCTCGAGGCGTTCTGTGCGGCGAGCTGTGAGAACGAGGTTCGAGCCTGCAGCGGCCAGCTGTTCCGCTAAGGACCAGCCAATACCGGCGCTGGCGCCCGTCACGAGCGCCCATTTATTACGCCAGCGGTTTCCAAGGGAGTTGGTGGAACTGTCGGGCACGGGATCCTCCGGTATTGGATAGTGGAGCTGCGCTGCGCCATTCGTCGCCAAAGGACAGTTGAGCGTCCGCGGCGGCTTTCAGCCCGGAGAAATGAGACCACAACTGGAAGGGTTCGAAAACGGAAAAATCAGGTCAGGATGGTACGGCAGACTCCGCCTGCTAGGCGCGGTGGTCCGCGGGCGGGTGGGCGCGAAGGAAAACAGCGTCGCGGACTCGCACACCCTCTTGTTTGATGCGGTCCAGAAGCCGGCGGGCCCAGACGAATTCAGCAGCCAGAACACCAAGTCCCAGGAGAATCATCACCCAGCCAGGACCCGGTGTGAAGACCATGATCGCGCCAAGCACGAGCAACGTGAACCCGAAAATGATCTTCAACCAACGCTTGGCTTGTTGCATGGTCTTAATTAGCATCGACGTTATCCAATCAGCTAACTCCCACGCCTCAGCTGCCGTGGCGTGCTGGGGGCGCACGCAACAGATTCGATGCGGTACTTACGAACACCATTCTCTGAGCACGCCGGATTCCAATCTCGCGGACCCTTGCGAAGCGCCGAAACGGCGCTAATAATGGGGCTTTCGCGCTGGTCGGCTCGATGAGCCGCTTTCGCCGGTTTCCAAATCCGGGAACTTTTTACCGCCAGAAGGATAAAAGGGATCACAACACATGGATACGCGAACCGTCCGAATGCAAATTCCGCAAGACGCGAACCTGATTCTGGGCCACGCGCACTTTATCAAGACCGCGGAGGACCTTTACGAAGCTGTAGTGAACACCGTGCCGGGCGCGAAGTTCGCTGTAGCCTTTTGCGAAGCTTCGGGGCCATGCCTGATTCGGGTGGAGGCGAATGATGCCGAACTGCGCCAGGCGGCCGTGGCCAACGCGCAGGCTATCGGTGCTGGACACGTGTTCGTGCTGCTTGTGCGGCAGGCGTATCCCATCAACCTGCTGGGTCGGATTCGAGACTGCTTCGAGGTGTGCACGATTCACTGCGCGACGGCCAATCCGGTCGAAGTGATCGTGGCCCAGACGGAGCAAGGAAGGGCCATTCTGGGCGTCGTGGACGGTTCCTCGCCGAAGGGAGTGGAAGGCGAGCAAGACGCTAAGCAGCGGCACGAATTCGTGCGCAAGATCGGATACAAGCTGTGAGTCACAGGAAGCCGACAGCGCAAAGCATAGAGGCGGCGTCGAAAGCACGCGGTCCTCAGGCGCGACGGTCCATGCGCGGCTTTATAGGAAATGCAGGAACGGGAGGATTGAGCCGGATAAGCCGCTGGCGCTGGGATTGAAGATGGCCACGTAGGTCAGGACCAAGGTCAGGATGATCATGATGATGCTGGAGGCCCAAGCGATCAGGTTGAACAGGACCGTATTGGTGTGCTCGCCCATCAAATCGCGGCGGTTGATCAAGAGCAGGATGAAGATCAGGACGATGGGCAGCCAGATGCCGTTCCCCACCTGCGAGTAGATCAGGATTTTCCAAAGCGGCGCCTTGGGAATCAGGATGATCCCGGCGCCCACCACGATCAGCAGGGTGTAAAGCGAATAGAAGAAGCGCGCGTCCTTGAACTTGTTGTCCAGCCCCGCCTCGAACCCGAGCCCCTCGCAGATGACGTGCGCGGTGGACAAAGGAAGAATCGAGGCGGCAAACAGCGAAGCGTTCAACAAGCCAAAGGCGAAAAGAAGGCCCGCCCACTTCCCTGCCAGGGGGACCAGCGCCATAGCGGCTTGGCCGGCGCTCGAGATGTTGGTTAGCCCGTGAGTATTCAGAGTCGCGGCACAGGCTACAATGATGAAGAAGACGATCACCATGCAGGAGATGCTGCCGACCAGGACATCCCATTTTGCGTGCTTGTACTGGCGCGGTCCGACCTTTTTTTCGACAAAGCCGGCCTGCAGGTAGAAGAACTGCCACGGCGCGATCGTCGTCCCCACCAGCCCGATGAGCATCAGCAGGTACGGCGTATTCACGTGTGCCGGCGGCGTGATCGTCTGGCGGGCGGCAAGAAGCCAGTCGGGCTTTGCGAGCAAGGCCGAAATCACGTACGAGACATAGAAGCCGCAGGCCACCAGGAAAATCTTCTCCACGATGCGGTAGGTCCCATAGATCACCAGCAGCCAGACCGCGATGGCCGCCAGCGGAACCGATATGTACTTGCTGACATGCAGAACTTCCGACGCTTCCGCCACACCGGAAAATTCAGCCACCGTGTTGAAGAGGTCGATGGCCAGCGCAGCCACCATGACGAAGAACGTTGAACGAAAGCCGAATTCCTCCCGGATCAGGTCGGAAAGGCCCTTCCCGGTGACCACTCCCATCCGCGCGCACATTTCCTCGCTGACGTACAGAGCGATGGTCATCGGTATCAACGACCACAGCAGGTGATACCCGAACTGTGCGCCCGCCTGGGAGTAGGTGCCGATCCCGCCCGCATCATTGTCCACATTGGAGGTGATCAGGCCGGGGCCCACAACCGCCAGGAATATAGCAACGCGGCGACGCCAGGTCCGGCTGCGGCGCCCGAAGTTGCGGCTGCGCGTCTTCAAAGACGACAGCGTCTCCGTCAATGTGGTTCGAGAGGTCATTGCCAACGGTTCAAGAACTCTACAAAGCCCGCAAAATCCTAGATTCTGGCGTGCAGGCGATTCACCACGTCGTCCACCGTAATCGCTCCGATGGGGTGATTCTCCGCGTTGACGACGGTCAAGCTGCGCAAATTGTACTTGTCAAACAGATCGAACACCTCTTTGTCTTCCGTTTCCGGCGTGACCGACAGGCGCGGCTCGAAAACCAGCTCCGAGACGCGCTGGTCCGAACCGGCCAGGAGAAGCCGTGAAATCGGCACCACTCCGGACAGCGCGGCATCGCGGTCGATGAGGATGATGTTGTCGATCTGGTCCGGCGGGATTTCGTGGAAGCGGATGTGGTCGATCACCTCGCCGCGCGTGGCGTCCTCGCCCACAACCACCGTTTCAGTTGTCATCATGCCGCCCGCTGTGTTTTCGCCGAACTGCAACAGCCCTTCGACCTCTTCCGCCTCGCGATGGCCCATTTCCTGGAGAACTTCCTCGGAGGTCTCCGGCGGCAGGCTGGCGATCAGGTCGGCGGCGGCATCCGGGCTCATTTCCTCCAGGATTTCCGCGGCCCTTTCGGGATTCAGCTTTTCGACCACCTGCGTTTGCAGCCGCGCGTCGAGTTCCGCCAGCGTCTCCGCCGCAACTTCTTGGTCCAGCGAATCCATGATCGACTGGCGCTCGGCTGGCGAAATCTCCTCCATCAGATCGGCCAGGTCGGCCGGGTGCAGTTCCTCCAGCTTGTCGCTCGAAATGCGCAGCTTTACCCGCCGCATGGGGTCAGGCTCGATGAGGTTAACGAATTCCCAACGAATCCGGTTCGAGGGCACACGCTGCTGAATCCGCCGCAGCGCCGCCATGGGCATCATCCCCTTCAGCAGCCGCCGCAGCGCTCCTGATAGCCCCACATCGACGTCCTCCAGGCGCAGTTCGGTGTTGCCATTGGTGCGGTAATCGCCCAGGTCGACGTCGTTGACGCGCACCACCTTGCGCCCGTGCGTATCGATGATTTGCTGGTCGAGCAGGTCCTTCTGCACCGCGAGCCACGCCTCGTTGGGGTGGAAAAGCTCCAAAGCGGACTCGTCGGTGGTGAGATGAATGCGGCCTGGCGCGACCGTCCCGATCTGGTCGTGGCGCGCCACCAGGGGACGATACCGCCCACGGCTCAACAGCAGCCGCGACACGCGGTTGGGCTGCTCGGAAGGCACCACGAACATCTCCTTCACCCGCCCGACAAAATGGCCGGCGGCGTCGTACGTTGTCGCGCCTAGCAGTTCCGTTGCATGCAGCATAAAAACCTCTCAATTACCGAGACTCGAAATTCGAAATTCGGAACTCGTAAAACCCCGAATCCGTGCATTTCTCTCGCCGAATCCGTGATCGGGCCACGTCTGCCGCTCGGGCCGGGCACTCAACCCTCCGGCCTTGCGGTTCACGAACCAAAAAAAAAGCCCGAGCCAGCAGTGCGGCCGGGCTCGGGCAAGGCAGAAAACCAGGACTACTTCAGTCCAGGCCTTGCCTCCCTGTTACCCCGCGCCCATTCCGGCACGGGTTGGTTCGAGCCGGAACAAGCATCCGCAAAGCCTCGCACAGCGGGTTCGGCACGTCCCGCAACGCGACAAATGGTCCCCAAAACGACAGGTTGGCGGCTATGCCCGGCTGTCAAGCCGCGCCAACCGCCCGGTTCTGAATTGGGCAAAGCGTCCATGGCCTCAAAAAATTTGATGCGAAAGACTAGTTAAGAGCAGTTGCAAAGATTGTCAAGCGAAGAGTGCTGGTTGGCGCGATTTTTTCGCGAGAAGAGCATATTTTTCGGCTTTCGGCCGCTCCGGCGGCAGTCCCCGGCGTAAAGATCCCAATACGTGCCTCGAATGTAGTCGCCCGGCGAGTAGCCCAGTCTTCGGGCCGCGTGATCGATCGCCGCTGGGCGGCCTTCCAGCTCGAGGAACGTTCCGACCGGCGTCTTGTCCAGATCGAGATGGAGGTCCCCTAGGCGGAAGCTGGTCCGGTACTTCTCGTAGCGGAACGACGGGCGAAGGCCGATCGCCCCTAAAAGGCAAGCCACACGGACCGGATCGCGGACCTCCACTTCCCTTTCGAGCTTTTCTTTGTGCCGTGGAGCCGACTTGCCCCGCCGGCGCTTTGCTCGATCGCCCATCGGAGGCGCTTTGGACGTCAGCTTAGCTCGCCGCCGGCCGGATTTGGGGGTTTCGATGCGTAACCGAACGAGGCGGCCACGGCGGCGAAAATCGCCGCCGGGCGTATCGTAAAGTATGTTTTCCTCGTAGGTGCGGCCGTGGTCCCGCGCGCCAATCTGGCGCAGGCGGCGGAGCAGATCAGGGATGCTCTCTACGCGCAGCTTGATTTCGGTTTCGAGATTCGTGGCCATAGCAGCAGTATAAGACCGCACCAAGCGGGAGCGGACGCGACCCGAGCAGCGATGGCCAGCCAGCCGCGCGCCTCAGCGGGGCCGCGGAATCCTCGCGCGCTTCCAGAGCTTGTCCCAATACCAGATGGGGTAGATTTTGGCGGGATCGACGCGGTGGCCAAGCTGGTGCGCCAGCATCAGGATTTGCCCGCGATGGTGCTCTTCATGACCGAACATGTACGCGAACATCGTCGCATTCGCCGTCCAAACGGGCATCCAGCTGTCGCGCTGGAACGTCCGGATGCGGTGCTTTGGATCGACGGAAAAGGCCTCGGCGAGCATCTTTCGGCACTGTTCCCCGCTCTTTTCCAGCGCGGAGGCGGCCTGCTTCATTGTGCAGCGATGCGGGTCCAGCGGCGCAGGGCGCTTCAAGTGTGGCGCGTTGTATCTCAGCCACCGCAGGCGAACGTTGTGCAGATGAGCGAAAATGGCGCCAATGGTGCGCCCGCCCGGCTCTCTCCCAGGAAGCTTCGCCCGCCAGGCCTTGGGATCGAGGTGCGCCAGAATGAGCTGATTCATCGCATCGTTGATGGCGTAGGTGGCGAGAAGCGCCTCGCGTGGATCGGAGAGCGACGCGGGAGCGCGCGATTTCATCGGCTTCAGGACTCTTGGCTGGTTGTCCCGCTGGCGCTCGCGGCGCGCGCGGATGAATCGGTCTCGTCGGGCGCAGGCTCGGCCGCCTCCGCTTCCGCGGATTGCTCGCCGGAAATATCGAGCGAGGCAGACTCGATTGCTTGTTCGCGGGCATCGACAGAGGAGTCCGCGCCAGCCTCTGCGGGTGGTGCCGGGCTAAGCGGCGCTACGTTTAAACTCTCCCCGGGCAATCCGTTGCCTTCACTAGTAGCGGAACTTTCAGCGGATGCTTCGGGTTCCGTTGGGGCGACGCCTGCGTCCGAGCCAAGCGCGGCCTGGGCCAGTTGCTCGAATTCCTTGAGGCTGGGCAGTTCCTCCAGATCGGACAAGCCAAAGCGCATCAGGAACTGTTTCGACGTGCGATACAGGATCGGCCGGCCAATGACCTCCTTGCGTCCAGCCGTGGTGATCAGGCGCTTTTCGAGCAGCGTCTTGATCACGCCGCCCACGTTTACGCCGCGAATCTCATTGATCTCCGGCGCGGTGACGGGCTGCTTGTAGGCAATCACCGCGAGCGTCTCCAGCGCAGGCATGGTCAGCCGAATGGGCGGCTGCAGGCTCTTGATAAACCGGCGGACCACTTCGTGGTGCTGCGGCTTGGTGTAGAACTTCCAGCCGCCCGCCACTTTGCGCACTTCGATCCCGCGATCGTCGGTGGAATAGGAGGCAACGAGCAGATCGAGCGCTGCGCGAACCTCGACTTTATCCGCGCCCAGCGCGTTGCACAGCTGGTCCAGCGTGGCGGGCTCGTCCGCGGCGTAAATGATCGCTTCGAGCGCCGATTGCATTTCCTGTTGTGTCATCGCTCACCTGAGTTTGAAAAGGGAAAATTGAAAACGGAAAACGGGAACTGCGCTCGACCGCTCCACCCCGGCGATTGCGCGATGGTTCTGCCATCTTCCCTTCTCTTTTTTCCGTTTTACGCTTTCACAGATACTGTTCTTCGATCTTGGCCATGGCGTCCGGCCCGGCAAACACCGCGTCGAACATCTTGTGCTTGCGCAGGCGAATGTCCCCGAAGATTTCCGACTGCACCAGCAGAATCGCCTGCATGCGCACCATTTCCAGCACGGCCAGCAGCGCGACGATCATGGCGTTGCGCGTTTCGCAGCCCTCGAAGAATTCGATCAGGGAAACCGCGTCTTCCGTGGCCATCAACCGCTGCCGCAGGCGGTCCATCATCTGCGCGATGGTGACCGTCTCGTGGCGCAGCGAGAATTTCACCACTTCTTTGCGGCGCTCGAGCACCTGCGAAAACACCTTCACCAAGTCGACCAGCGAGACTACCAGCTCGCCTTCGACCTCTTCCCCCACGTACAGCGTGCGGTCCGGCCTCGACCAGACGTGATCCTCGATCTGCTGCTTCTGATAAAGCAGCTGCGCCGCGTTCTTGAATTTCTCGTGCTCGAGCAGCCGGTGAACCAACTCGTCGCGCGGGTCTTCCTGCGCCTCAGGCCCGGCGAGCGGGTCGGGCGGCAACAGCATCTTCGATTTGATGTGGATCAGCGTCGCGGCCATGTAGATGAAGTCCGCGGAAACATCGATGTCGAGCGTTTCCAGCTGGTGCAGGTAATCGAGGTACTGCTCGGTGATTTTGGCGATAGGAATGTTGTGGATGTCCATCTCCTGCTTGCGGATCAGATCCAGCAGAAGATCGAGCGGGCCTTCGTACACCGGCAGATTGATTCGATATGGTGATTGCGATGCCATTCGATTCGATCAGTCTCCAATGTTACTTAGCACACGTTCTGAAACGCTCCGAAACGACTCTGAGAACCGTTTTGTTTTGCAGCCTCCCGCATCTCCCGCGTTCTGGCCGGCGACCTGGCGCGGAAAGCGCTTTCCCCGCATCGGACCCAAAGCCCAGCCAACATGTTGCATCGCGCGCCTAGCGCGCCCAATGCTGTCCGGAACGGACTACCTTGCAGTAGTAGCATGCGCTGCTCACATTGTCCCTGTTGTACCAGTAGTGCCGAGCTCCTACAGCCTCGCAGTCCCGGCCTTTTCCAAATAACCAGCAAATCGGCCGCGGGAAAAAGGTGCGAAGCTTGATGCGCCATCCGTATGGATGGCTCCAGCTGAAACGAGAGTCGAACATTACAAACCTTACGGCCCCTAGGCATTCGTCTTTGCCGTCGCGATCGAAGGACCTTTGGCCTTGCGCGCTTCGTCCCATTTGAATATCGCGTTGCGCACGCGCTTCATGGTGCGCTTGGCCGCCTTGCGCGCCTCGTCCGAGCCGCGGTCGAGGATATCCCAAACCTCTTCCGGATGCGCCTCAAATTCTCTGCGGCGTGTCTGAACGGGCTCGATCCACTTGATCAGGTGGTCGGCCATGGCACGCTTGCAATCGACGCAGCCAATCCCCGCCGTTCGGCAACCGTGGTCGGACCACGCAATCACGTCCGGCGGCGAAAACAATTTGTGATACGCAAAGACGGGACACACCTCCGGCCGGCCCGGATCGGTTCGGCGAACGCGTTGCGGGTCCGTCATCATGTTCATCACTTTTTTGCGTATCTCGTCCGGCGGATCGGAGAGCCAAATTGCGTTGCCGTAAGACTTGGCCATCCGCCGCCCATCCGTGCCCGGCAGCCTCGGCGTCTCCGTGGGAACGTAATCCGGCTCGCGCAGCACTTGTTCGCAGGGGAAAAAGCGTTTCGCCTTTCCGATGGAATCGTAGAAATTCTGCAATCCGGACTCGCGAACGTACCGAGTCACCGCGTGGCGAAATTCTTCGGTCAGGGCGACTCCCGTGTCCCGTGGCACTGTCGGCATCGCTTCCGCCGCATCCATTTTCAGCAACTCGGAAACTCGCAGCAACGCTTCACGGTTCTTCGAGTCTGCCAGGCTCGCATCGATTTCAAAGTTGAAAGTTGAATTGAAGCGCCGGACGACTTCACGGGTGAGCTCGACGTGCGGGGCCTGATCTTCGCCAACCGGCACGAGCAAATCGACTCTCGGGTCGCCGTACATCACGATGTCCGCGGCCTGCAAAAGGGGGTAGCCGAGGAAGCCGTAGGTGCCCAGGTCGCGGTCCTTCAGATTCTCGATTTGCTCCTTGTACGTGGGGACGCGCTCGAGCCACGACAATGGCGTGATCATCGACAGCAGCACGTGCAATTCGGCATGTTCGAGGATGTTGGACTGCACGAAGAGCGTCGACTTATCCGGATCGAGGCCCACGGCCAGCCAGTCTGTAACCACTTGCAGGGTGTTTTCCGCGACCGACGAGGTGTCCTCGTAATGCGTGGTCAACGCGTGCCAATCCGCCACAAAGAAAAAGCACTCATATTCCGGCTGGCCGTCCGCGCGCCGCGACTCCTGCAGCTTCAGCCAATTCTGCAGCGCGCCAAAATAATGGCCGAGGTGCAGGCGCCCCGTCGGCCGCATACCGCTGAGCACTCTTTTTCGTTTTGCCACGGAAGAATCATCGCAAAGAAAATGGAAAAGGGAAAAGGGAAAATGGACAATCGGAAGCGAAAATACTGCTTCCTCTACCACGCCGCCTCACAGCACCAAGGACGGGTCAGCGAATGAAAAGTGCTACGGGACAATGCATATTCGCGTACCTGCTGTCCGGCTGCAGACGAATGTTGACGGTCTTTTCCTCGGCAGGTCGAAGCCGGATCGGCTTGGCCGCGGACTCCGCCACGCTCCCCGGGTAATACCACGGCTTGTAGCCATCGAGCCTGACCTTGATGAGAATGTCCGTGTTAGATGGAAGCAGTAGCCGGTACCTTGCCGCAACCAGCCCAGTTCCGCTGAGGAAATTACTGCTTGCGGCGTAATGCAAGTCCGTGCACGGATTCAGCGGTGAGCCCGTGACCGCGTCTGTTACTGTGCCCTCCAAGACCCCTGCTTTGGGTCCAAGGCGAATAACCACATGGGCGCGCTGATGAGCGGGCGTGAGCGTGACGATGTGGAACTTGCCATTGGCATAGAACTGCTTACCCATATCCGGATAATCTTCGTCTTTCTTTTCGGCCGCAACGAAGAGTTTTCCGAACCAAGAAGTGGGGATCCGAATTGAGAATTGGCCGATTCGGTTCGTTTGGACGTGAGGAAATGCCAGTGCCATCGGACGCCCGATCGGGCCTGCGTACACCGTTGCGCCATCCACTGGCTTCCGATCGGGATAGACGACGGTTCCATCAATCAGACCCTCGGAACGAGGCTCCCGCCCCGGAGCGGTTGCACTTTGTTGTGCGCTCAGGTCTAGGACAACTGCCGCAATCAGCACGACGATTAGAGCGGCGCGAATCATAAATGCTCTAGGCGCGACCAGCGCGCAGCAGGTCGCGGGCGATGACTAGGCGCTGCATTTCGCTGGTGCCCTCGTAAATCGTGAGCACGCGCGCGTCGCGATAATACCGCTCGACGTCTGTCTCTCGCGAATAGCCGACGCTGCCGTGAATCTGCACCGCGCGAGCGCAGACGCGGTTGGCCATTTCGCTGGCGTACAGCTTAGCGCGCGCCGAGTGCGGCCCGACAGGGCTGCGGCTTGCTTTGCCGACCCCTCGTTCGCGCGCTTCCAGGTCTCGCAGGTGCGCGGCGTAGTGCATCAGGGCGCGAGCCGCCTCAATTTCCGTAGCCATATCGGCAAGCATCCACTGAATGGCTTGATATTCGGCGATGGGGCGGCCGAACGTGCGGCGCTGCTTCGCGTAGCGCACAGCCGCCTCGAAGGCGCCTTGCGCCACGCCCACGGATTGTGCCGCGATTCCGATGCGCCCGCCGTCGAGCGCGCCGAGCGCGATGCGCAGCCCCTGCCCTTCCGCGCCGAGCAGATTCTCGGCGGGCACGCGGCATTCCTCGAACACAATTTCGGCGGAGCGCGAAAGGCGCAGCCCCATCTTGTCTTCGTAACGGCTGACGCGAAAGCCCGGGAACGACGGCTCGACGAGAAATGCGGTCACTCCGCGGGAGCTTGCCGCGGCATCGGTTTTCGCGAAGACGACGTAAACGCCGGAAAAGCCGCCGTTCGTGACCCAGCTCTTCGTGCCATTGATGACGTAGCAGTCGCCTTGGCGCACGGCGCGCGCTTGAATGCCCGCCGCATCGGAGCCGGCGCCGGGTTCGGTAAGGCAAAAGCCGCCGAGAATCTCTCCACGCGCCAGCCGCGGCAAATATTTTTTCTTTTGTGCTTCGCTCCCGTGTTTCAGGATGGGCGCGGCGGCAACAGAGTTCGTCACGCTCAATGTGACGGCCGTCGAGGCGCACACGCGCGCAACCTCTTCGATCATGAGCGCGTAGGTGACCGTATCGGTCGCGGCGCCGCCGTATTCCTCCGGAATCAGCATGCCGCAGCAGCCCAGCTCACCCAGCCGGCGGATTTGCTCGACCGGGAATTTCTCCTCGCGATCGTATTCGCGCAGCAGCGGGCGCATTTCGGCTTCCATGAATTGCCGCACGGTGTCGCGGACGAGAAGCTGATCGCTGCTGAACGAGAAGTCCATCGAAGCCGTGGAGAGTTTACCGTCAAGAGTTGCGAGTTCAAAGCGAGGAACTGTATTGACACGCATCTCTCTCGTGCGCGGCCGTTTTCCACAGCGGAGACAACGGCTCTTGCGGTAGGCGCGCCGAGTCCGCATAATCGGTTCCCGCTACCCTTCGATTCGCATCATGACAGAGCCGAATACACCGCTGATGCGGCAGTATCATGCCGTCAAGAAGCAGCATCCAGGCGCGCTGCTGCTGTTCCGCCTGGGCGATTTCTACGAGCTGTTCTACGATGACGCCATCGTTGCTTCGCGCCTCCTGCAAATCACACTGACCTCGCGCAACAAGGAAAAGGGCCAGGCCGTGCCCATGTGCGGCGTTCCCTACCACGCGGCGGAAAACTACATCACCAAACTCATCCGCGCGGGACACAAAGTCGCCATCTGCGAACAGATGGAGCAGCCCGGCCCGGGCAAGAAACTGGTGCGCCGCGAAGTGATTCGCGTGCTGACGCCGGGCACTGCAACGGGAGCGTCGCTGGTCGAAGTGCGGGAAAACAGTTTTCTGGCGGCGATCGCGCGAGGCGCGGGACGCAGCAGAGCCAAAGCTGCGCGCATGCAGACTGCGGCGTCCTCTTGCGCTGGTGCCGATCCAAGCGATGCGAGCAGCGCGGAACCTGGCGCCGCGTGTCCCGTGATTGGATTGGCCTATATCGATCTTTCCACCGGCGATTTTCGCGCGACCGAGTTCGCTGGCGAGAAGGCAGAAGCGCGGCTGCGCGATGAAATCGAGATTCTCCGCCCGCGCGAGATTCTGGTTCCGCAGCCAACCACGTTGTTTGCCGCCGCCGAGACACCGCGCAACGATTCTGCTGCGGTGAATGCGGTCGAGACGCGTCTGGACGACTGGATTTTCGATCCGCCCTACGCGGCGCGGCTGCTCGAGCAGCAGTTCCGCGTGGCGGGCCTGTCGGGATTCGGTCTGGAGGGGCACGCGCAGGCGATAGCCGCGGCGGGGGCGATTGTCCACTACCTGCGCGAAACCTCGGCCATCGGCGCGCAAAAGGCGGGCGCGCCGTCGGAGCCAAATGATGCCGGCGCCGGGCTCGAGCATCTCGACCGCGTCGCCTACTACGAACAGCAGGACGCGATGATTCTCGATTCAGTCACGGCGCGGAATCTCGAGTTGATCGACCCCGCCGCCGGGGACGACGCGTCCGCCACGCTGTTGAATGCCATTGATGAAACCGCTACTGGAATGGGTGCGCGGCTGCTGCGCACCTGGATGCTGCGGCCGGAAGTTTCTCGTGGGGAGATCGAGGCGCGGCTCGACGCCGTCGCGCAATTGAAGTCCGCAACCGTTGCGCGCGAGGAAATTCGCAAATTCCTGGAGGGCGTTCTCGATCTCGAACGCTTGACGAGCCGCATTACTCTCGGGCTGGCCACTCCGCGCGATTTGCTGGCGCTGCGCTCCTCCCTCGAACAGATTCCCATGATCCGCACGTTCCTGCGCGGGACAGCCAGCGATGCGGAAGTGCGTGCGGCGAAGGACGTCAACGCTGCAGAGGAACAGGCAGCGCTGGCGTCGCAGGCTGGACGGCGGTGCCGGCTTACGGAACTTTGCGGGCGAATGGATGAGCTGGCCGACGTGCGCGATCTGATCGCGCGCGGAATCGCCGATGATCCACCGGCGCTCGCCAGCGATCCCGGCGCGATTCGCCGCGGGTTCAACGCCGAACTCGACGAGCTGCGCGACATCCTCAAGCAAGGCCGCCAGATCATTGCCTCCATGGAGGAGCGCGAGCGCAAACGCACGGGCATTGCGTCGCTGAAGATCCGCTATAACCAGGTCTTTGGCTACTACATCGAAATTTCCAAGGCCAACCTGCACCTCGCACCCGCCGATTACGAACGAAAACAAACGCTGGTCGGCGCCGAGCGCTTCACGTCCGGCGAACTCAAGGAATACGAGCGCAAAGTGCTGTCCGCCGAAGAGCGCGTGCTCGAAATCGAACGCCGCCTGTACGCGGAAATTCGGGAGCAAATCGCGCGCGAAGCGGCTCGCCTGCGGCGAACGGCGGGGGCCATCGCGCAAACGGACGTGTTGGTGAGCTTCGCTCGCATCGCAGCAGCGAGAAATTACGTCCGGCCCGAGTTTACGGGAAGCAGCGAGGCAATCGAGGCAGAGCCGCCGGAGGAAAACATTTCAGGTGACGCGGCGGGTGACGGTGCGCGCCTCGACCGCGCCCGGCGGGGCGTGCTGCTGATTGCCGGCGGACGCCATCCTGTGATCGAGAAGCTGGTCGAAGAGCGCGGCGAGCGTTTCGTGCCGAACGATCTGTACCTCGACGACGACACGCAATTCCTGCTGATCATCACCGGGCCGAACATGGGCGGCAAGTCGACCTACTTGCGCCAGGCGGCGTTGATCTCGATTCTGGCGCAGATGGGCTCGTTCGTGCCCGCTGCGCAAGCGCGCCTGCCCATCTTCGATCGGATTTTTACCCGCATCGGCGCGTCGGACAATCTGGCGCGCGGGCGCTCGACCTTCCTTGTTGAAATGAGTGAGGTGGCGGCTATTTTGAATACGGCCACCAGCGACAGTCTCGTCCTGCTGGATGAAGTCGGCCGTGGAACGGCAACCTTCGACGGCTTATCCATCGCCTGGGCCGTAGTCGAATCGCTGCACGCCGGCGCGCGCCCGCGCACGCTGTTCGCGACGCATTATCACGAGCTGACCGAGCTCGAGCAACTCTTGCCCGGGGTCAAGAACGTGCATGTGTCCGTGCACGAATCGGGGAGCGAGATCGTCTTTCTGCGGCGCGTCGAACCCGGCAGCGCCGACAAAAGCTATGGAATCGAAGTCGCGCGGCTGGCCGGCTTGCCGAACGACGTCATCGTCCGCGCGCGTGAAATTCTGCAGCGCCACGAGCGCAGCGAAGACAAGCTCACCGCCGAACTTTCTCCCGGCGCTACGCCTTCGCCCGCACAGCAGGCGAGTTTCACCGCGATCGATGAATCGGTGCTGGAAGCGCTGCGCACCGCGAGCCTGGAGCACATGACCCCGATCGAGGCGCTGAAACTCCTGGATGCGCTCCAGCGACAATTGAAGTAGGTGCGACCCGGGCCGCGTTCGCGAACGCCCGGCCGGAGCAACCAACGGACGCATTCACAGCAGGCGGGGCTGCGAAGCGGCTCCGGTGGTGCGCCGCGCGCGCACGCGCAGCACCTTACGTTGATTGGCTTCCAGAACCTCGAAGCGCAAGCCGTCCGATTCGATGACCTCGCCGGTACGTGGCACGTGCCCGGCAAGAGAGTTGAGCAGGCCCGCAATCGTCGTGGCGTTGGCTTCTTCGGCGATCGTTTCGAGCGAAACGCCGAACAGCTCGGTGATCTTATCGACGGGCACGCTGCCGCGAAGGATCATCGCGCCGCCCGCTTCGCGCAGAACGTCCGGGGCGGGACGCCGATCCTCTTCCCCAATTTCGCCCACGATTTCCTCGACCAGATCCTCGGCGGTGACCAGACCCGCCATCAAGCCGTATTCGTCGATGACGACGGCCATCTGCTGGTTCTTGCGTTGCATTTCCTTCAGCAAATCGGAACCGAATTTTGTTTCCGGAACGAAAAGCGCGGGGCGCATCAGCTCGCGCACCTGGCGGTGCGGCCGGTCGCGGTCCGGGACTTCCAGCATGTCGCGGGCGAAGACGATCCCGGCCACGTCGTCCAGCGATTTTTCGTAGACGGGCAAACGCGAGAACTTCGTGCGCACGATCAGCTCGCGCAGATCTTCGAGCGTGGCCGTCGAGCGGATGGCCACCACGTCGGGGCGCGGCGTCATGACATCCCGCACGCGCTTCTCCCCGAACTCGACGACCTGCTCGATCAGCCGCGCTTCGTCCTGCTCGATGATTCCCTCTTCGGCGGCGGCGTCCACCAGCGCCTCAATCGACTGCTCTTCGGAAGCGGACGTCGGCTCCTCCTCGGAAAGATGCAGCACCGAAACCATGCCCTCAAGGACGGCCTCGATGGGACGAACGATCCACAGGCACGCGCGCACCACGGGAACAAACGGCGAGATCCAGTTCCCGCGCACGCCCGCCAACAGAAGCGCGGGAAGAAACTGCATCAGGAGCACAACCTCGACCCCCAGAAAGACAACCATTTCCAGGGCGGCATGCCACGAGTTGGGAACGAAGAAAATCACGCCGCGAGCGGTGAAGCCGGCGACCAGCACCAGCCAAAGCCGCGCGAGAAGATTGAAAGTAAGCGCCAGGCGCCGCCGCTCCATCCTGAAGCGCGGCTCGATTTCCGCCTCGAAGGTTTGCAGATGTTCGTGAACGCGTCCGGTGTTTACGCCTGACAGCTCGCGGTACACGCGATCCAGATAGGAAAAGATGGGCAGGCCAGCGGTGATCAAAAGAACGAACGCCGTGTAGGCGAGCATTTTGATGTCGCTGTTCATGGCTAGGCAAGCCCCAGCGACCGGCGAACGGACTGCTCGAGGCGGTCCATTTCGCCACGGTCGGTTTCATGATCATAACCCATCAGGTGCAGCACGCCATGGAGCACGAGGATGCGGAGTTCATCGGAAAACGTGCGCTCGAAACGGCGCGCGTTTTTCCGCGCGACCGCGGGGGCGATAGCAATATCACCCAGATAGGCGGCGAAGGAAGCTGGGCGGGCAAATGCCGCGGTGGAAGGCTGCTTTCTCCTGGATAACCGTGCGGCAGGACGCACGCCCCTCTGAGACTTCCGGTTCCTCTCTTCGATGTTTGCGGGAAAAGAAAGAACGTCCGTAGTCCCCGCTTTCTTGCGGAAGGCGCGATTCCAGCGCGCCATTTGCGCGTTGGTTACGAGACAGACTGCGACGGCGCCGGACGGAATGCGCAATCGCCGCTGCACGCGTCGAAGAAAACCTTCCAAGCTGGAAACGGAGACTCGGATCGCGCTTTGGCGATTCAGAATCATCGGTTCGCGAGAGGCGAAAGCGCGTTTAGCCACGCGAAGAGGGTTCCGGTTTTGGTTCCGGCACGGGCACACGGCGTGCCGCAGACTCCACGGAGACCGCAGCATCCCCGCGAGGCGCCGCGGCGCGCGTTCCGTTCGCCGGCGGCGCTGAGTGCTCGTCGTACGCCTTGATGATCTGTTGCACCAGGGTATGCCGCACAACGTCGCGTTCATCGAAGTAGATGAAAGCGATCCCTTCGATTTTGCCCACGATCTCGACCGCTTCGATCAATCCCGACCGCCGGTCGTTGGGCAGGTCGATCTGCGTAATGTCGCCCGTGATCACCGCCTTGGAATTGAACCCCAGGCGCGTCAGGAACATCTTCATTTGTTCGCTGGTGGTGTTCTGCGCTTCGTCCAGAATGACGAACGAATCGTTCAGCGTGCGCCCGCGCATGAACGCAAGAGGGGCAACCTCGATGAGATCCTTCTCCAAAAAGCCCTCCAGCTTGTCGGCCTCCAGCAAGTCGTGCAGCGCGTCATACAGCGGGCGCATGTAGGGATCGACTTTCTCCTGCAAAGTGCCGGGAAGGAATCCGAGGCGTTCGCCGGCCTCGACGGCGGGCCGCGCGAGAATGATGCGGTTGACCTGCTTGGTCAGCAGCGCCGATACGGCCATAGCCACGGCCAGATACGTTTTTCCCGTTCCGCCAGGTCCGATAGCGAAAACCATATCGTGGGTTTCAATGGCTTCCACGTAGCGACGCTGATTCGCGCTCCGCGCCGTGACGTGCTTTCTCCCCACATGACGCGGGCGGACGGGCGAAAAGGCGTTCTGGAGTTCGGCGGGCGGCTCCTCGGCACCTACGCGCAGCAACGCGCGAATCTCGTCGCTCTTGGGCGTATGTCCTTGGCGCACGCGCTGGTTGTATTCGCTGACGATCCTGGCGGCGCGCTCGACCTGCTCCGGCTCTCCCTCAATTTCCAGGTCGCCGCGATCCTTCAGATGAGTCGTGATCCTTAAGGAGGATTCCAGAAGTTTCAAGTTTTCGTCGAGGGTGCCGAAGAACTCGCTCACGCCCCCGGCGATTCGAACGGTTTGTTTCAGATTCAAGCTCCTGATATCAGCGTAACGCGCATGACCAAAGGGGTCAAGATTGCGAATCGCACTTCAATCGCAGTTCACTCATTTCCTCCACTTTTCCGGGCTGCTCAGAATCGATAGACGAACCCCGCGGAAATCTTGGGGCTGAGCTGATAGGTTTTGAAATACAGAGACCCGACCATGTCTACGCCGGCCCGAATGGCGTACCGCGGGTTGCGCAGGTTGATGTCTGCTCCGATGCCCAGCTCGTAGGCGAAGGCTCCTTGGCCTCCATACGCCGTCTGCGGCACAAAGTGGGTTGCACCCACCAAGGCGTGGGCCCACACCTCGACGTTGTGCTGGAACGGGATGGTGCGCACCCGGACTCCGCCTAGTCCGAGCAGGAACTTTGCCGGATACCCAGCTTGGGAACCGAACGCAGCTGTAAACTCCCCTTCCGCTCCCAGCCAGCTCTTGGGGAAATAGATGATCGAATAGTCGAAGCCGTTCAGATTGAGAGTTGTGCTGGGCACTTCGTAAAAACGCATGAACGTGTAACCGAGGTAGCCCTCAAACGCATACACCGGCCGCACGCCATAGACATCCTGCGGCGGAGCAGCCGCGGACCCGCCACTCGCGTCGGAAGACGTGGCGGACGCCAGCGAGGGTGGATTCGGCGGACCTGAAAACGGATTCGCCGCGAGCAGATTCGCGGCAGAGTTCGTGTCGGCGCCTCCCAGGGCGTAATTCGAGCTGGAGATGTTTTGCGAAACGACTTGTGCGGACGTGCTGACTCCCAGCAGAAAGACTGCCGACAGCAAGAGCGCGAACTGTTTCATCGCCTATCTCCCCCTCAGGTCCCACTGACCATACAATTTAGAACGACTACGCCCGGCTGTGTCCACTGTTTTCCTCGGCGCAGGATACTAGTAACGGGGAGTGGACGTTTAGAATGTTGTTAGAGGCCGCAGCGGCCGTCCAGGGAATGGGTTCGAGGCAGGCGCCCGAAGAACTGCAAATGGGAAAAGGAGTGACCCGAGGGTGTGCCGGGTTTGGGGTGCCCGGTGGGTGGAGGGCCACTCCTTAAGCCGCGACGATTAAACCGTAGGCTAGTTAACTTGTCGGTGACTTGGATCACACTCTCGCGTGATTTGCATCCCCCTACACGTTGAAACTTCCCCCGAGAGATGTGCCCGTGGCTCGTCGAATTATGTCCGGATCAGCCCGACGAACTGGCGGCGATCGTTGGCAAAGTCCGGGAACACGGCTTTCAAGTTCGTGTCACCTACGTGGCGGGTGATGATTTTTCCCGGAACGTTGCGGTAACCAGTGGTCACGGCCAGATCGCGATCCTGATCGAGTTGGCCCTCGCTTGGTTATCGCGCGGCGCGAAAGCCGTCCAGGGTCCAAGTGTCCTGGCCTTCGTCATGACACAGCACGTAGAAATTGCCGTCGTCGGCGCGCACCCGAAAATAGGTGCCTTGAGGGGAATACCAGCGGCCATCAACTTCCTGCACTTCGAACTTTCGCCCGCGCAGGACGAAATTCAGCGGCCGCTCATCAGCACGCTGCCCCGCATAGCATTCGACGTGTAATAGACTCATCGTCGCGCCTCCGCGGGGTGGAAAGGGAGCCACCGCCAGGGACTTACTACAACCCTAGTCTATCACTCGCTTCACCACCCGGCCAGATCCTCGCGCCTGTCCGCCAGGAGATCGCTTCCCCGCCGCTCTCCATTCCTGTATCTTCAATCCGCACAATGGCGAACCCGACGGGGCATCCGGCACCATGAAGTTCAAATTCCGTCCCAATTACCGCCTGGTTTTCCTGCTGGTGTTGCTGGGCGTATTGGCGGCCCGGGAAATTGCGCTCGAACTGCGCCCCACGTTTCTGCGCCCCGGGCTGCACCTGTTCGCCTACGTGGGGAATACGTCGGACGGCACCGTTACGGCCATCGATCTCGTCAAGCTGGCGCCGGTCGCCACCATTCCGGTAGGGGGAGGACCCAGCGGAATTCGCGCGCATCCCACGCGAAAGGAAATCTGGGGAGTGAGCTCGACCGGCGGGTACGCCTGGGTTCTGGACGCGAACTCGAACCGCATTGTTGCGCGCATTCCGGTAGGCGCCGCGCCGTACGCGCTGGACTTCTCGCCTAACGGCTCTCGCGCCTACGTTGCCTCTTCCGGTTCGAACTCCGTGGTTGCCATTGATTGCGCGACGCGCCAGATCGTCGCGCGCGGCCGCGCCGGACGCCGCCCATGGATTCCGCGCGTCACGCCCGACGGAAAGCTGGTTGTGATCTCGAATCGCGACGATTCCACCGTCTCCATCCTTGACGCCAAGACGCTCGCCTCGCTCGCAGTGGTGAAGACCGCGCCGCATCCCGAACAGATCGCGATTCTCCCTGATTCCTCGAAAGCCTTTATCACCTCGGGCACTACGGATCAAATCTCCGTTGTGGACTTGAAGCGCAAAGTCCTGCTGGCCAACCTCGCTTTGGGCGGCAGAGCCGACGACCTGATTCTGAAGCCGGATGGCGGCGAACTGTTCATCCCCTCGAGCCAGGCCCATGGTCTGTTCATCGTCAACACGCAAAGCAATGAAGTGGTGCAGTTTTTGCTCCTAGGCCTGTCTCCCACGGACGGCGTTCTCGCGCCGAATCGCGGCATTCTCTACGTTTCGGATACGGCCGACGGCAACGTCATTCCCATCGTGATCGCCTCGCGCCAGATTGCCCATCCCATACCCGTCGGGCAAGCGCCCAGCACCTGCGCGCTGACGCCCGGCGGCGACGAACTTCTTGTCGTGGATGCGGTGTCGGACGATTTGGCAGTGATCCGGACGCGCACGGGCGGGCCTGCGGAGAACACGATGGCGCCGCCGCCAGGCCCGATCACGCTCATCCCGCTCGGCAGCCATCCGCGCGACATCGCAGTAAAGCTCTTCTGAAGCGCACGCGAACTCCGCATCCTCGCGGCGCTGTCCCGAATCCAACTCGCATGGACTGGAACCGGCTGGGCATCACCTACACCGGCGGCCCGACCGTGCTGCTGGAATTCGGCGGCATTCGTCTTTTGACGGACCCGACATTCGATCCCGCCGGCAGCGAATATCCTTCCGGGCCCGCCACGCTGCGAAAGCTGGCCGGGCCGGCGCTCGCTCCGAACGCGCTCGGAGCCTTCGATTACGTTCTTCTGAGCCACGACCATCACTTCGATAATCTGGACCGCTGCGGCCGCGCGCTTCTTCCGAAGGCAAAAGAGGTGCTTACCACCGAAGAAGGCGCAGGGCGGCTGGGCGGAAACAGCCGAGGTCTGGAACCGTGGATCGCGGTCGATCTGGAAAGCGCTGCCGGCGAGCGTTTGCGCGTTATGGCTACGCCTGCGCGCCATGGACCCGCGGGCCTCGAACGCGGCGCCGTCACCGGCTTCGTTCTTTCCCCCGTCAAATCGCCCGAACTCGCGGTCTACATCTCCGGCGATACGGTGTGGTACGACGGCGTTGCGGAAGTGGCGCGACGATTTCCCGTGCGCACCGCGATCCTCCATTTGGGCGCCGCGCGAGTCCCGGAAGTCGGCGATTTTCACCTCACCATGACCGCCGCCGAGGGTGTACAAGCCGCGCGCGCCTTCGTCGGCGCGGACGTCGTTCCCGTACACTTCGAAGGCTGGGCGCACTTCTCCGAGGGGCGTGTAGACATTGCGCAAGCCTTTGCAGCCGCTGGAATGGGCGATCGCCTCCACTGGGCGGCTCCGGGCCGCAAAGTCTGGATCGAACTCTGAACGCGCCGCGCCCGCGCGGCGCCGTCGGAGTCTCTATTGCACCACGAGGCTCAGCGTCATCGATTGCGACGCTCCGCTGCTCGTCGTTCCGGTCACGACAATCGAGTATGTGCCCGCTGGCGTAGCCGGGTCGGAAGGCGCGCTCACGGGCGCGCTGCCTCCGCCGCAAGCGCCGAGGCTGATCGCGGCCGCAAACGTCACCCCGGCAAGAATCGCGGTGCGGCGAACGAGACGACCCCTGAAGCGATGCGGCAGTACCTCCTCGCGTGAGGCGCGTTCACGCTTGATTCCTGCTGCGCAAACAAACGCAATCAAAAATAAACACAGGGCCAACTCTGCCGCCCGTGTCGACTCCCTGCCCTTGCCGGGCATAAACCGGCGTGGCCCACGCAGCGCCGCGGCTGCGCCCGAAGAGGTCGCCACGTTGACCTCAAATGCGGAGATTTGGCTCCCGCCGATATCTACAGCGCCTGGCGCGATCGTGCAGGTCGAATCTGAAGGCGCTCCCGCGCAGGTCAGCCCTACGTTGCCGGTGAAGCCATTGGCCGCCTCGAGTTGCAGCGCGAAGCTGCCCGTCTGCCCCGGAGAAACACTGGTGGAAAGCGACGCTCCGGAGGGCACCAGAAAGCAAAAGGCGCCGGTTCCCGTGCCGCTCAAGGCGATCGTTTGCGGGCTCCCGGGTGCATTGTCTGCAAGACTCAATGTGGCGCTGCGCAGGGACGTTGCCGTTCCGCACGCCGGCCGGAAGGTGATCTGAATCGCGCAGCTTGCGCTGGGGGCGATGCCATTGGGCGCGGCGGCGCCCGAGCAATTGTCGGCCTCGGTGAAATCGCCGGCGTTTGCGCCTGCGAGTGAAATTGCGCTCAGCGCCAGAGCCCCGTTGCCGGAGTTCGTCACTGTGACGCTGACAGCCGCGCTTGGCGTTCCCACCGCTTGGTTCCCGAAATTGATGCTGGCAGTCGAAAGTGCCACGGCGGGCTGCGTCGCGCTCGCGTTCAGAGCGACGTCCTGAGGGCTGTTCGCTGCGTTGTCGGCGATACGCAGCGAGGCGCTGATCGTCCCTGCGGCAGTGGGCTGAAACACCACGTTGATCGCGCAGTTCGCGTTCGGAGCCAGGGTCGGCGGGCAATTGGTGGTCTCGCTGAAGTCCGTCGCGTTGGTCCCCACGAGCGAAATTCCATCGATGGCCAGCGCATTGCCTCCCGGATTCGCGATCGCGACCTGCTGGGCGGCGCTGGCCGTTCCCACCGCCTGTGCGGCAAACGTCAGGCTCGCTGGCGTGATCTGAATGGCGGCCGGCGTTTGCGCCGTGCCCGTCAGAGCCACGGTTTGAGGGCTGCCGGCAGCATTGTCCGCAAAGCTCAGCACAGCGGTCTTCGTTCCCGCGGTTTGCGGCGCAAATTGCACGCCGATCGTGCAGGACGCGTTGATGGGCACGCTTCCGCTGGCCGCCGGACACGGCGTGCTGCCCGCGGCGACAATCGCGAAATCGCCCGCGTTCGTTCCTGTCAAGCTGATGGCGGTTACGTTAAGCGCGGCGCTGCCTGTATTCGTCAGGGTCGCGATCTGGACTCCGGTCGTCGTGCCCGTAGTCGCGCTGCCGAAATCGAGGGCGGCGGGCGAAAGCACCGCCACCGGTGCGGCGGCGACTCCCATGCCGGTCAACGGAATCGTCTGCGACTGTTCCGGCTGCCCACTGAGGTGGTATTGAATATCGACCTCGGCCGCAAACGAGCCTGTCGATGTCGGCGCGAAGGTCATCGCCACCAGGCACGTTCCTGAGGGCGGTATGCCCGCGCCGCTCGCAACGCATTGTTGCGCCGTGCTGGCCGGCACAAACAGAATCGCGTTTGGCCCGGCCTCCACGACGGAATCCAGGTAGACCGGAGTCATCGTCGATGTGTTCGTCAGCGTCACGCTGCGCGGCGCGCTGGTCGTGCCCACAATTTGCTGTCCAAAGTTGATCCCGCCCGGCGGCGCGCCAAGCCCTGCTCCGGTACCGATCGCTTCCAGCACCTGCGGGCTCCCCGGCGCGTTGCTGATGGCTTGAACGAAGGCTTGTTCCGCTCCCGCCATGCTGGGAACGAACCCCACCTCGAACGAGCACATGCCGCCCGGCGCGATGCTTGCCGTCGTGCAATTGGCCGCATTCATCAACGAAAAATCGCCGCCGTTGGGACCGGTGATCGCCAGGCTCGAAATAACGAGCGGCGCTTCGCCGCCGTTCCTGATCGCGGCAAATTGCGACGGGATGTTCGTTGCGCCGATGGCTTGTATTCCAAAGTTCAGCGGTATGCCTGGCCCGGCAAAATACAGGCTGGGAAGCTGCTGTGACGCGTTTTCCTGAATTTCAACAACGAACGCATCGGAGACTGGCGGCGATTCCTGGCAGCTCCCGCAAATCTCCTGAAAGCCGTTTCCCGGATTTCCCGCGCTGGCAAAATCGAGCGAGGTCGTTTCGCCTGTCACCCAAACGTTTCCGGATACATCCACGGCGATCGCGCTTCCCTGCGTGCCGGCTTTAACTCCTGCGGGTGACGTTCCGCCCAGCGGTGTCGAATAGAGCAGCGACCCGGCGCCCGGCGTGGTGGTGTCCAGCTTGGCTGCGAACGCGTTGCCGTAGCCATTGAACGGCTGAAAATTGTCGTGCCAGGGGAAATCCCAGGAGTTGGCCGTTCCGGTGACGTGTACCGCGTAACGATGCGCCGCCACGATGCCAAAACCCGCGTCCTTCTGCGAGCCGCCCAGATAAGTCGAGTACGCGAGTGAGGTCATCCCGGTGGTCGCGTCCTGCGCGATCACGCTGACGAACGCCTCCGATGTGGCGGCCGTCGCATTCGACGGCAACATGGTTTGATAGGCTGCCACAGTGCCATTCGTGGGAAAGTTCGTCGAACTGGTCGTCCCAGTGACGTACGCGTTAGGCGGATTCGCCGAATCCACGGCCACGGCGAACGCCTGGTCCGAGCCGTTCCCGCCCAGCAGCGTCGCATAGACCAAGTCCGCGGCGCCGTTTCCTCCCGGTGCAATCTTCATCAGGAACGCGTCGAACGTCCCTCCCCCGAAGAATGGCTGCGCCGCTTTCTTCAAAGGAAAATCCGCGTTGGGATCTGAGGTGAACCCGGCAAGGTACGCGCTGCCGGAAGCGTCCAGCGCGACGCCCCCAATCCCTACTTGCCCGTTCAGCCCCAGATAGCTGCAGTACTTGAGCGCGGGCAGGCTGCCAGGCTGAAAGACCGCCACGAAACCGTCCGTCACGGGGCTGGTATAGACCGATGCATACGCGCCTGCGGTCACCGGCAAATTCGTCGAGTTCGTGTCCGACGCGACGAAGATCCGTCCGGAGGCGTCCAGCGCCACCCCTCCTGCAGTCTGCGACGATTCCACTCCATTTCCGCCGAATAGCGTCGAATACAGCAGCACGCTGCCCGTCGGATCGAGCTTGCTCACCGTCACGTCGTTTGCGCCGCTGGTTCGCACGCTGGCGTCCGTCACCGGAAAATCCGCCGACGTCGTGGTGCCTGTAATGACCGCGTCTCCGGCGCTATCCACCGCGATGTGCCCGCCAGCTTGATCCCCGCTGCCGCCCAGAAATGTGAGATAGACGAGCGAGACTGCCCCCGCCTGCGTGGGATCGATCTTCGCAAGAAAGAATTGGCGCACCCCGCCGCTGGTCCCGGAGTTCGCCGCCAGTCCCGGCCCCAATTGCGTCGCCGCTGCCTCTGGGAAAGTCGCCGGCGAAGTCGTCGTACCGGCGACATAGATTTTGCCTGTGGCGTCTGTAGCGATGCTGTTCGCCGCTTCATTGCCCATTCCGCCGAGGAAACTGGAATAGACAAGGGAAATGGTCGGGTCGATCACCAGAGTCGCTCGAGGATCCCGCCGCGCCACGCGAAAACCGATCGTGCCGTCCGCTTCGAGCACGTACCTCGCCTCTAGCGAGTGGCGCATTTCGCGGGACAGCGGCCTTGTCTTGCGCGCTCCTTCCGCACCTGCAGAACCGGTGCGCGCCCTGCTCCGCCGCCGCTCGGACCGTCTTCTGGCGCGGCGGCTTCGCCTCTTGCGCTGGGCTCGCCGGTGCCTCGAACGCCGCTGGCGCGTCCAGTTCCCCCGCGGATGCCGGTTCTCTCTCCGCAGCTTGTACCGATCCGAATGCGGCCGCGGGCCTCTCTGCGGCGAAGCGCCATAGCTTTTTGTTCGCGGGCGCGTCGAGTAGCGCCGCACCCTCGGTGAGCGCCGGCTCCCCGCGCGGCGAAAGCTCCCGCGCGAGCCAAAGCGCCGAGTCCGTGCTCGTGTCCCAAATCTCGAAGTCGAGGCGGCTTCGATTCCCAGCGCGGCTGCCGCGGAATCCAAAGATGCCGGTGAAAATCCGGCCTCTTCGTAAACGACCGGCTTGTTCATCCGTAACTCCGCTTGGCCGACGCGCATCAGCAGATTGCCCTGCGCGTCCAATCGCATCTCGCGGCCGCCGGCAACCGCCACCCGAATCTCGGAAGCGTTCGCGCCCGGCGGAATTCGCAGATCGTATTCGACGTCGCGTCCACGCGCGTAAACCGAGATGCCCATGCGGCCAACCGCCGCTTCCACCCGCGCAAAACGCGGGACATGCGTTCGCCACTTGGCCCGATCGTTTCCCAGCAAATAGTTCGTTTCGCCGGAAGGTTTGCCAACGCCGCGCCAGGACAGCCCGCCAGCCTTTGAGGCGTCGCTCATCTGAATGAACCGGAGCGAGGCCGCCGCAACCCCGCCTGGGGCGACGTCTTTCGCAGCCAGGTCGATCCCCTTTCGCGTGAGGGCCACATCCACATTCGTTCCGCGCCCGATGAACTGCGGCCCGCCGCCCTTCCCCTGAACAGCCGGCTCGAACGCCAGCGGAATCGAGAATGGGCGCGAAGCCACACCACCGGCGCCGGCCCGCGTTGCGTTGGATTGTCTGGCGCTGTCGTTGCGCGCACCGAACGAATCGCGTTGCGCCTCAGCGAACCGGGAATTTACTTCGAACAGAACCGCACTCGCGCCCAGGGAGAGCGCGCACACACACATCCAGTACCGCT
>Ga0075272_1000028_pt1 | contig 48119 bp, 34 predicted proteins | sample SF_Rice_5C_0N_40_FD_69776 | JGI IMG/M metagenome (GOLD analysis project Ga0075272, IMG submission 69776) | Rice paddy soil microbial communities from Twitchell Island, California, USA - SF_Rice_5C_0N_404 | ecosystem: Environmental > Terrestrial > Soil > Paddy field/soil | place: USA: Twitchell... | reverse complement strand
AGCTCGGCGGCATGTTCTTGGCGATCTCGATTTCTTCGAAGACGTTGCTCTCGCGCGCTCCGTGCGTTTCGACCCACGCGGCCATGGCCGTTATTCCGGCCTCGAGCGACGTTTTCTTGCGCGCTCCGAAGACGCGCTCGGCGCGCGCATGGTCGGAGAATGCAATCTTCACCTCATTCCGCGGGTCCAGGTGGGCGACTTTGCATTCCTTGCCCATCGCTTCGGCGGTGATGCGCGCCAACTCGTTCACCGTGTACGGCACATCGGCGCCCACATTGAAAACCTGGTTGCGCGCCTCGGGGAAATCGACGCAGGAGGCGATGACGGGAGCGACATCGTCGATATGCGTGAAGGCCCGCTGTTGCGTGCCGTCCCCGAAAACCGTCATCGGCTCGCCCTTCAGCAACTGATTCATGAAGATTCCCACTACGTTGCGATAGCGGTCCCCAATGTTCTGCCGCTCTCCGTACACGTTGTGCGGCCGGAAAATCACATAATCCATGCCGAACATTTCGTGCGTGACATTCAACTCCCGCTCCACCGCCAGCTTCGCGATCCCGTACGAATCCTCCGGCAAGGGAATCATGCTCTCGTTCATGGGGCTCTGGCCCGCGCCGTACACGGCGATGGAGGAGGTGAACACAAAGCATCTCACGCCGCAGTTGACCGCGGCGTTGATCAGGTTCACGGACCCAATCAGATTATTTTGATAATTGAAGCGCTTGATGAAATGGCTCAGCCCCTCGGCCGCGTACGCCGCCAGATGATATACGTAGGTGAAATCGTAGCGCTCGAACAGGCGGTCGATCAGTTCGTGGTCCAGAACGGAGCCTTTCACGAAAATGGCGTTACCGGGGACGTTCTCCTGGAACCCGCCGCTCAGATCGTCCAACACGACGACCTTGTGGCCCAATCCCAGAAGATGGTCGGCCACATGCGACCCGATGAATCCTGCGCCTCCGGTAACCAGCGATGTTGGCATTGCCTTCGTCCTTTCTCCGCTTCCGCCCAGCGTAGCGAATCGAGCCGGCGCCCCTAGGACGCTTGCAGCACGCGGTCCTGCTCCAATTGCGGCTCTTCGCCTTTTTCCACGAAGCGCGCCGGATCGAGCGCCTTATTCCAGCGGACTACCGCGTCGTACATTTGCAGCCGCTGGCGGAGCTGGGGGGTCGAATGAAACAAGCCCCGCAGCCCGTAGCCGATCTGGCGTACCCGGATTCCGGCGATGGACAGATGCCGGCACTGACAGGCGGCCTTGGGACCGAAATGCTTGTAGAAATACCGGTAGCGGCTGCGATGTTTCTCGATTTCGAAGCGAATCGGAAAACGGCTGACCGACTGCCCTCCCAGGTGCGTGATCACCGCATCCGGCGTGAACAGGATCGGAGTCCCCGTGTTCCACACGCGGCGGCACAAGTCCACTTCCTCGAAGTGATAGAAGAACTGCGCGTCGAACCCGCCGAGCTGTTCGAGCAGCTCCCGCCGAAACATCACGCAACATCCCGATTGCCAGTCGACTTCGCGCTCGCTGTCGCCCTTCCAGCGCACGTATTCCGCATCGGCGAATACCGCGGAAACTCCCCGAAACACTTTCAGGTAAAAGGCGTTGACCCGGTAGCGCCACACCGTGGGAAACAGCCGCGCGGAGACTTGGTAGGAACCGTCCGGGTTCACCACGCGGCACCCGAAACCGCCCGCGCGCGGATGGCGGTCCGCGAAGGCGACCAGCGTATCCAACGCTCCGTCATGAATGATCGTGTCCGGGTTGAGAATCAGGACGTACTCGCCGCTGCTGGCGCGGATTCCTACGTTGTTCCCTTTGGCGAAACCCAGGTTCGCGCCGTTTTCGAGCACCCGAACGCGCGGGTAATTCTGGTGAATGAACTCGATAGAACCATCGGTCGAGCCGTTATCCGAAACGATCACTTCGAAGTCGATGCCATGCGTCCCCTCGAAGATGGAACGCAGACAGTCGCGAATCACGCGCAGGTCGTTCCAGCACAGGATGACGATGGACAGCTTCACGGAAGAACTCATGAGCCCGAGGGGTTAGAGTTGAACAACGGCTCCCTTGCCCCGAATCGATTGATCCGCGGCTTCCAGAATCTGCACGACGCGCAAGCCGGCGAGGCCGTCGTTAAAAGGAGTCTCGTCCTTCTGGATGCAGTCGACGAAGTAGCCCGCCTCGAGCCGCAGGGCTTCCACCTGCTCGACTTTGGGAGCCCACATATCTCCCGTGCGGTAACTGACCAGCGTGTCGTAAACCGCCTGGCCGCCCGAAATTTCCACGCCCTTGTCGTAGACCTTGATTTTCTCGTCCGCTTCCAAATCGTTCCACAGCAGCATCTTTTTCTCTCCGCCGATCAGCGTCGTGCGCACCTTCACCGGCGAAAGCCAGTTCACATTGATGTGGCCAATCATGTTGTTCGGATAATAGAGAGTGATGAATGCGATATCCGCGACACCGTTCAGGTGCCTCTCCCCGGTGGCCACCACCGCTTGGGGCTTCTCTTTGATCAGATAGTCCATGATCGAAAGGTCGTGCGGCGCCAAATCCCAGATGACGTTCACGTCGTGCTGGAACAGCCCCAGATTCACGCGCATGGAGTCGTAATAATACAAATCGCCCAGCGTTCCGTCGTCGACCAACTGGCGGATGCGCCGCACCGCCCCGGTGAACAGGAAGGTGTGGTCGACCATGATCTTCAGATGTTTGCGCTCGGCCAGCTCGATCAATTCCTCGGCTTGCTCGCGCTTGCAAGTAAACGGCTTTTCGACAAACACATGCTTGCCATTTTCCAGCGCCGCCTTGGCCAGTTCGTAATGGCTCCACACCGGCGTGACCACGGCAACGGCGTCAACGTCTGTGGCCCTCAGGAGTTCCTGCGCGTCGCTGGTGACCCGAATGTGCGGGTGCGCCTGGTTGGCCCGGCGAAGCGCCTTGGTACTCTTGTCGCATACGGAGACTACGCGGGACTGCTCCAGGCCGTTGAAATTGCGGACGATGTTCGGGCCCCAATATCCGTACCCGATCACTCCTACGCGGACCGCTTGTTTGGACGAGGGCACTTCAACCGGAACGTTCACTTCGGAGTCGACTCTAGGGACCGTTGCCATTCGTTTCCCCTTCGCAGAGAGAATTCGCAGAGCTACACCGGCCGGGAAGTTCAGTCGCGGCGCTGATCCCGCGTTTCAGTAGGCGCCGTCGCCTGAAAGGACAGCGCGAGGAGTCCGCAGGAGAATCCTGAGATCCAACAGCGGAGACCAGGTCTTGGAGTACTGGAGGTCGAGACGAACCATGTCGTCAAACGTCGTTCGGCTGCGCCCGTGCACCTGCCACAGGCCGGTAATGCCCGGCTTGGCTTCGAGCAAACGGCGGCGATGCCAGAGGCCGTACACTTCCAGCTCGTAGGGAATCGGCGGGCGCGGCCCAACCAGCGACATCTCGCCTTTCAAGACGTTCCAGAACTGCGGAATCTCGTCCAGGCTGGTCCGCCGCATGAAACGCCCGATCCAAGTCACGCGCGGATCGTTGGTGATCTTGAAAACCGCTTTCGCGTTTTCATCCTGCCGCAAGCAAGCTTTCCCAGCGATGAAGTCCTTCACGTATTTTTCGTGAATTTTTGCGTCGGTGGAAACGATCATCGAACGGAACTTGAGGAAGACGAACGGCACGCCATACTGCCCCACGCGCTGCTGGCGGAAGAAGACTGGCCCCTTCGATGTCAGTTTGACCAGGGCTGCGAGGACCAGAAATACCGGCGAAAGGCACATCAGCGCCAGCGCGCTTCCCACAATGTCCATGGCCCGTTTCACCACCAGGGAGACGCGCCGGCGGCGCACCACCTCGAACAAGTCGGGATAAAGCGCCGGATCGAGGGAGCGCGCGGAGTCCTTGCCGACCCAATTATCCGGATAGGCGAAGAAGGAAATAAACAAGCGGCTGAGAACACCCGCCTTGAGCACCTTCTGGAGCTCGCTCATCACCTTGTTTTCGATCACTTTAACCGCAAGGGTTGCGTCCGTCTGTCCTAGCTCGGTGAAGATCACGCCCAGGATTGTTCCCGTTTCGAACCATCCCGCCAGGTCCGTATCGCGAATCGCTCCGGAAAGCGCGTCGGCTACCTTGCCCAAGACCGGCCGGTCGCCATTGTTCGAAAGCATCTTGCCATCGACCAACATGAGCAACAGGTGCTTGCCCGAGCGCTCCGAGCGCTTGCGCTCCCGGGACAACATGCGGCGGAAGTCCTGTTGCGCCAGCAGAGAGGCGCGAGATTCACCCGGCTCGAACGCGAAACCCAGGTTCCGGCTTGCTTCTGCAACCGCCTTCAGCATCGATCCTTGGCTCAAGTGACCTTCTCGCCTTCAGGGTTCTCGAATTCCGCGCGTCTAGCTTGCGGCTACTCGCACGGGGTTGAACTGGAACGTCGCGCGCTCCGGCCGCGGGCTCGGGGCACGCAAGGGCGATACAAACGCTGAGTCAATCTCCACGGCGACAGACCGCTGCAGCAGCGACACGGACAGCACCAGATGGCAGGCCCCTTTGAAGGCCACCAGGACCCCTTCTAAGCCACGCAACGGTCCGGCCTGGATTTGGACCTTATCGCCTGCATGCAGGAACGGCCACGGCTGGTTCGGGAGTCCCGAGGCCACCAATGTCTGCAGGGCGCTGACTTCCGAATCACACACGGGAATCGGATAGCGCCCATTCCCGACAATCTGGACCACACCCGGCGTCTTCAGAATGGGAAGCCGGTTTTGCGGATCGAAGCGGCAGAAGAGATACCCAGGGAACAGGGGCGCCTCTACTTCCTTAACCCGGTCGGACCATCTCTTTCTGCATTTATAGAGGGGCAGAAACTGATCGTAACCCTTCTGCCCGAGGTAATTGGCGATGCCGATCTCGTGCCTCGTTCTGACCTGAACTGCAAACCATGGCAGCAGAGTGCCTTGCTGGGTCTGGACTGCGTCGGTCATCTGCAGTTCCACCATCTCGTTCATGAGCCCTCGTGCCCCACCGCACAAGCTACCGCCACAAGCGCCCATTCCGGCGCTCGCCAACTCAAGTACAGGTCATGCACGCGACCTGCCAGCTCAGCCGCTGATAGCGTAAGCTAATGATTCCACAGGTTTTAATTAAAATGTACCCGCGGAATGGGAGCCCTTTTGGTGCTCCGCGTTCGAGTGTGTGTGAACCTTGCTTGTCCCAGAGTTGCAATAATTTTCCATCGCGTATCTGACAGAAAATCCAACGACTTATCTACAGACAATTCCGTACCGTCCGGCGGTGCGAAGGTGGAGATTTCTGTATACACGAGCGGCGTTCCGCCCGGATCATCGCCCGCGCCCTGGCAGGACAGGGAGCTTAATCTTCCCCTTTGTATCGCCGCAGGCGTAATCAAAAGGCGCCTAAGCCCTGCTTACTGAAGGCTGTCCGTATCCATAGCTCTGATAGTAATAGGTTTCGTACAGGTGAGCTTTTTCCGTAGCATTGAGCACAACCCCGACCACGTTGCGGCCCTGCAGTTCCTGGGCTGCCTTTTGCGCTACCTCCGCAGGGGTCGTTGCCGACCGCACGACCAGAAGAACTCCGTCACACATTTCCGCGAGCACGCTGGCGTCGGCGACCGGCACACAGGGGGGAGAATCGAGAATTACCCAGTCGAATAGCGGGGCCAAGCGATTCAGCAGTTCCTTCATGCGGCCATTGGAGAGCAGTTCGCTGGGGTTGGTAACCTCGTTGCCACCGGGGATGAGGCACAGATTGGAGTCTTCACCGCATTGCACAGCCGCGACTTCGTCCGCCTCGCCCCGCAGAAATTCCGTAAGGCCCGGGGACGCCGGAGCACCGAGCAAGAGGTGCACGCGCGGCCGGCGCAAATCCGCGTCGATAATCAAAGCGCGGCGATCCGGCTGGCGCACGATGGCCTGTGCCAGGTTGTTCACGATAAAGGTTTTGCCTTCCCCTGGAATGGAGCTGGTCACCAGGATCGTGCGCAGGGGCTGGTTGGCGCGCAGCTGGTACAACCGCGAGCGTAGCGTCCGGAACTGCTCGGCTCCCGGCGTAGCGGGGTCCGCGTCCAAAAACACGTTCTGATTGGGGTCCAGGCGCCAGCGCACCTTCGCACAGCGGGCACGCAGATCATCGAAACGAAGAATGCCGGGAGAGGCCGGCGCGGGCGGGGGGATGGCTGCCGGATCGGTCTCGACGCCGACCGCCGCCGAAGTGGTTGCGCTGAAAATCAGGTTGTCTGCGGCTGCACCTGCGGGCTCGCCGGCCTGCTGAGAGGCCCTTTCCTGTTCGGCTTTCTTCAATGCTTCATGAATGCGACTCATGGCTTCCTTTCCTGTGCCGGGTAGCGGGTCGTGATCTCGCGAAGTTGAACCAGCAATTCGCTGACTTCTTGAAGAAGAACTTGGTGATCGGCCGGCTGGCCGGTCCTCGACGGGGCTGCGGAAGCGAGTTCGCTCGCGGGCACTTCGTCCAGCTGAAATTCGCGGGCCACTTCTTCCACCGTGTGCGCCGGAACGGGACGCACATGATCAACATAGGCATTGATCAGCGAATGCTCGCAGAGCAGGTTCACCACCCGCGGGATTCCGTGCGCATAGGAATGCACGGTTTCGATGGCCTCTTTCGAGAAAACCGGTTCGCCGTTGGATCCGGCGATGCGCAGGCGCTCGGCGACGTAGCCGTAGGTTTCTTCCAGCGACAGGGGCGCGGTGCGGCAGCGCAAGGTGATCCTCTGGCGCAATTGGCGCAGGTGCAGCGACTTCAATTTCTCTTCGAGTTCGGGCTGCCCGGAGAGGATGATCTGCAGCAGTTTTTCTGTGGAAGTCTCCAGGTTCGTCAACAGCCGAATTTCTTCCAGCACGTCGCTGGAGAGGTTCTGGGCCTCGTCGACGATGAGAACGGTCGAACCGCCCGCGCGGTAGCGGTCGAGCAGCCACTGGTTCAAGCGCATCAGCATCTGGCTTTTCTCGCGCGATTCGCAGGGAATGCCGAAATCGGCCATGACGTACTCGAGGAGCTGGCTTTCGGTGAACTTCGAATTGAACACGAACGCGGTGGCCACCCGCTGCCCGCGCAACCAATCGAGCAGGCGGTTGAGCAGCGTGGTCTTCCCGGTGCCGACCTCGCCGGTCAACAGGATGAACCCCTTGCGGTTCTGAATCCCATAGGTCAGACCCGCCAGGGCCTCCTGGGTCTGCCCAGTGAGAAACAAATACCGAGGGTCCGGATTCACTTTGAAGGGGCTCTCTCGGAGCCCAAAGAATCTCTCGTACACGGGTTCCCTCAGGAATTCAGGCTATCGCCAATTCCGTGGCTGCTGCTCAAGCTGGGCACAAACTTCTTTGACTTGCTTCCCGCAAGGGGTCCAATGGCAGGAACCATGGCGATCACCGGCAGGCGCAGCGCGAACTCGACATCTTCTTCCGTGCGGATGGAGGTGTCTCGCTTTTCCTGCAGGAAAGCGAGGCCGAGCCCGAGAATCAGCCCGACGCCGAATCCTCCCAGCGTGAAAAACAGGGCATTGGGGAAGCTGGGGTGGTCGGGCAGGCTGGCCGGGTCCAGGATCGCAAATGTTTCACCTTCCTGACGCTTTTCCAGGTCGGTGGCCATCTGGGCCTCGTCGCGGTGTTTGGTCAACTCGTTGTAGTTGTCCAGAGCCGCCTGGTAGCCCAGCGTGAGCGCCTTGTACTGTTGTTCGACGTCGGGACTCGATTGTACGCGGGCTTCGTAAACTTTGATTTGACGCTTCAGATCGTTCTGCTCCGCGGTCTTTTCTTTGATCATGACGTCAATGCCGTGCAATTGCGCGCGGAGAGTTTGGATGTTGGCGGGCTCGATCGACGTCTGGGCGGCCTTGCCGGACGCCGGAGTGCCGCCGCCTGCTGACTCCGCGGCAATCTGCTTCTGGAGCGCGGCAATATCGGCCTTGGCCCGAATCACGTCGGGGAAACTGTCCGTATAGCGGCTGCGCAGATCGGCGAGATGAGCCTGAAGCGCCGTGAGCTTGTCCTGCAGCGTTTGCGGGTTGGTGCCATTCTGGCTGGCCTGCCAGGCTTGGACGGCCTGACCCAGACTCGATTCCAGGAAGCTCTTGTCCTGCTGGGCCCGGCTCAGGGCTTCCGTGCTGGCGTCGAGCTGAGAAGTGAGGCCGGTCAGGATATTCAAGTTCGTTTTGTCGTCGTCGGGGAGAGAACCCAAATAGCGAGTCTTGAAGGCGGCCAGCTTGGCGTTCTGCGCATCGAGCGCCGCTTTTGCATCGGCCAGCTGCTGAGTGAGAAATTGAGTGGTGTCTTCGGAATGCTCCTGGCGCGTGCGGACGTTCTCGGCGATAAACATCGAAGTGATCGCCGTGCACACGGCTTGTGCCTTTTGCGGCGAGGCCAAAGTTACGGTGATGTTGAATCCCGGGAGCGATCCGGAAGTTTCCTCCATCCGCCGGATGGGCGTGACGTCCACAGCCTTCTGCAGCCGCGTGACCAATTCCTCCATCGGAACGGAGTTGATGTCCGACGAGTACAACCCGAACTGCCGGATGATGGGCTCCAGCCGCGTGCGGCTCAAAATCTGCACGCGCATGCTGGCCAGACGCTGGTCGATATCTCCGGTGACCACCGGAGGCACCAGTTTTTGCGGGACCGTGGGCTGCTGGATCAGCACCGTGGTCTGCGAGGTGTAGCGCGGCGGGATAAAATGCGCGATGGCATAGGCCACGGGGCCGCCCACGATAGTCAGCACGACGACGGGAACCCACCGTCGCCGCAGAATGGTGATGTAGTCTCCGGGCTTGAGTTCGCTGCGGATCATGTAGGCCTTCCTCTTTTCTTCAGCTCGCGATCAGAATGCGAATGGGTGGTCTTGCCACGTAAAACCAATGGAGATCGTGTTTCGTGAAAACGTTCCGCAGGAGGAGCCGATACAGAGCGGGGAGTTCGACGTCTCGCGCTGGAACTGGTAGCTCATCACCAGACTGAGGTAGCGCCCGAAGGGATGATTCAGATCCGCTCCTCCGTACCAGTAATCGTAATTGCGATTGGCAAACAGCTGCGTCGGACCGTTGAGGCTCGAGTTTCGCGCATACCCGAAGCGGAGGCCGCCGGTGAATTCGCGCGCCAGCGCGCGATTTGCAGTTACTCCCACCGTGTCTCCCACCGCGCCGACCAAAACGCCGGAACCCGCGTTCACCCCGTGCATGTACGACAGACCCAGGCTTCCGCGCTCGAGGGCGTAACTGAGCGAGCTATTCAGATTCCAGAGATACTTTGGGCCGGAGCCCGCGGTTGTTGCGGAACTCGGCACCTGAAAGGTCACGATTTCGGGTCCAGCTTGAACTTGAAACGCAATCCGTCCGGTCACCCGGCGGCCGTACGAGAGGTCCGCGCGATTGTCGCGGATCGATTCATTCAAACCACCAAACTGGATATCGCTGAAATTGTAGAGCACCGCCACCGTGTCGAGCGGCGTCATTTGATAGTTGTAGCCGGCCTGGAACATGGGCTGGCGGATATCGAGATAGCCGCTGCCGTAGAAGTGCAGCAGGGAATAGCCGCCCAGAAAGGTCAGCGATGCTCGTGGTGACAGCAAGTAGTTCATCTGTCCGATCGACGTATTCAATATGCGCTGATCCCGAGCCGCCAGAATCGATTCCTGCGGCACATACCCGTTGCCGAGACCAAGGCTTCCCGACCCGGGCAGACTCAAACCACCCAAACCTCCAAAACCGAAACTCGTCTCGGGAAGATAGGCGGCGGTATCAAAAACGGACAGCGTGGCCCGGCGCAGGGAAACCGTGTCGCCCAGCTCAAGTCGCTGCAGCACGGAATTCCCGACACTCGAGTTGGTGGTGAACGTGCCGCCCCCGGCGTAGTTGAGCGTCAGGTTGTTGCGGGCGGAAAGGCGGTGCACCTGCAGCGCGCCGAGCACGCTCGTGTACGTCACCCAACCCGAGGACAGCCCGAAGGCATTCGAGTCGAGGGTCGAGAAGACGCTGATCGTCGGCTGCCAGTAACTGTGTTCCGTGGGAGCGGTGCCGAGTCCCAGGTTCTGCGCGCCGGCCAAGGGATGCGTGTCGGGCTGCAGGCCGGAGGGGTTCTGATTCTGATCTTGATTCCCGCCCAGCGCTGACAGCGGCGAGTGGTACGCCGAGATTGGCTGCGCCGGTTGATCTGACGCTTGGCCGGTCTGGCCCTGCTCTTGTTGCTGCTGGTTCTGCTGATTCTGCGATTGATTCTGCCCCTGCTGTGACAGCGCGACCGGAGCCAACGTTACGGTCAGCAGCAGCACGAACCAGGATCGCTGAAAAAGGTTTCGCATCGTCGTTTCCTATGGCACTACGATCGTATCTCCCGCCTTCAACGTGATGTTCTGCTGAGGATCTTTCCCGTTGATCACATCCTTGTAGTTGAAGGGGAGCTTCTGCTGTTTTCCGTTCTCGTCCCGCAAGACGTAGATCTTCTTGGTGTTGGCGAACTGCGTGAAACCGCCCGCGCTGGAGAGAGCCTGCAGGACCGTCATGTCCGGGAGCAGCGGATAGGCGCCTGCGCGAGTGACTTCGCCCAGAATGTAAACGCGCTGGCTATTGATCGCGGATACGATCACGGTCACTTGTGGATCGGTCACATACTTCTTCAGCCCGGCCGTGATGTTGTCGGCCAGCTTGCTCGGGGTTAAGCCCGCCGCCTGGATGTCGTTCAGCAAGGGCAGCGAAATCTTGCCGTCCGGGCGGACCGGAACGGTGCGCGTCAATTCGGGCTCTTTCCACACGTCGATGTCCAGAATATCCTGCGGACCAATTATGTAGTTCGGATTATCCGTGGCGGCTTTATGAACGCGCTGGGCCGGTTGAGCCGGCTGGCTCTGCGGGCGCGCGGCAGGGACGCGAGCCCAGGCCGGAAGGCCCACGCTCAGGGCCGCGAGGAGAATTCCCAATCGGATCTTGTACGTCATCTTCACCTTCTCTCCCCTGGATTCAGTTGATCTCTGTTTCCTGCAAACCGATCTGCTTCAGTTTATAGAGCAAAGACTTGTAGCTGATCTGCAAAGCCTCGGCGGCGCGCTTGCGGTTCCAGCGCGTGCGCGTGAGCGCTTTCAGGATCAGCTCGCGTTCCGCGTCGCGGGAGGCTGCGCGCGCCACGGCTTTCAGCGAGCAACCCTGCGCCGCAGCGGATGTTCCGGCGCGCGGAGCGGGCGGCGCAGCCATCAAGTCCGCCAAAGCGAGCGATTCGTCGTTCAGCGCCACGATCTTTTGCACCGCATTCTCGAGCTCGCGCACGTTGCCCGGCCAGGAATAATCCCGGAAGCCGTCGAGCAGCTTCGCGCTTGGCGTGTGGCTCGGCTTGCCCAGCTCGCTGGCGTGTTTTGCCAGAAAATGTTCCACGAGGCCGGGGATGTCGCCCTTGCGCTCTCGCAAGGGAAGCAGCCGCAGGCAGACCGCGTTCAAGCGGTAATACAGCTCGCTGCGGAAGCGACCCGCCCGAACTTCTTCCTCCAGATTCCGGGTCGAGGTGGAAATGATGCGCGCTTTCAGGCCGCCGGCATGATCTCCTTCCGGAAGGGAATAAAGGAGCTTGCTCTGGCAGGCCGCGTCCAATTCGCTGATCTCATCGAAAACCAACGTGCCCGGCGCCGCAGCTGCCCCCGATCCGTTGAGCCCCAGCGCGTCGAGAAAGCGCTCCGAGGTCATGGAGGCGCACGCGATGCGCGTGAACGGCCCAGCGCGGTGAACGGAAAGCTCGTGGATCCGTCGCGCGAACACCTCTTTCCCAGTCCCAATTTCTCCCACCAGCAGGATCGGGATATTGGTGCCGGCGATCTCTTCGGCAGCAGCCTCCAGCGCGGCCATGGCCGGACTCACGCTGGCCACAAAGAAGGTGCTATCGGTTGAGAGCAAGGAATTCATTCATTCTCCGAAACCAGCCCTCCGTGAGAACAATTCACCCTTGTTCCACCCATACAGGCTAGTCCGCAGCCACATCCTGTTGCAATGCACATGCCAGCGGACCGGGAATCACAGGGCAGCGGAATATCTCGTCTGTACTCAGCTGCTTAGGACGTGTAGGGCCGCCGGGCGATTCTGGAGCGAGCACAGCGAACGCTCAACCGTAACCAGTCAGGTTGGAACCCCACGGCAGAGGCATGTTACTGAAAACAAGTTGTTTACGTAACAAAGGAAACAGCCGGACGGGAGTAGTCCATGTCGCGTCGCTGCCAGAAAGTGGTAACTCTGCTCTACAATAGGGAACTGGTTTTCCACTCGGGCCGCCGGGTACCTTCGGCCATGCTTGGAGTTGGCGGACACCCGCGGCAGTTCCGCCTCCGGATTGTAGCTAAGGTAATTAGATTCAGAAGATTAGCGACAACGCAGCGGTGACGCAAAGCCTGGGTCCCATTACTATGGAGCGGACGCTCGATTGCTGGTCCGTAAGTCATTTGGGAGGGAGTTTCGTACCTTGAGCATACCCTTACGTCGGTTTCTTCCCTTGTGTGCGCTCTCCGCAGCGGTGTTCTTCGCGGGCTGCTCGCGGAATCCTGAGGTCGCCAAAAAACATTATCTGGATAAAGGCAGCGCCTACCTGCAGAAGGGGAACGTCCGCGCGGCAAGCATTGAATTTCAGAATGCCATTCAGATCGACCCCAAGTACGCCGCTGCGCATTACCAGCTGGCGCAATGTTACCTGAGAGAGCACGACCTCCTGCACGCGTACCAGGAACTCAGCCGCGCTACCGAGTACGATCCGACGAACTGGCAGGCGCAGCTGGAACTGGCCGGCATCCTGCTCGGCGCGCACAAGCTTCCGGATGCACTCAGCCGAGTGGAGACAGTTCTCAAAGGCGATCCGCGCAATGCCTCCGCCGAGATGCTGCTGTCCAGAATCTATGCCGTCGAGGGAAACACGGCGAAGTCGCTGACGGAAGCCGAACGCGCGGTCGAGCTAGCTCCCACACGCGCGGACTGTTACTTGAATCTCGCCACGATCGAACAAAACGCCAAGGATTTTGCCGGCGCGGAAAAGAATTATCAGAAGGCGGCTCAGATAGACCCGAAAAGCGCGGTGCCCAGGCTGGCGCTGGCCCAGTTTTACGAGAGCCAAAAACGCTGGAAAGATTCGGAGCAGGAATTCGAGACCGCTATCTCGCTGGACTCCAAGGACCCGCTCCCGCGGGCCCAGCTCGCCCAATTGTACGTGAATGAAGGCCGGAAGGACGCCGCCGTCAAAGTGTTGCTCGACGCCAAAAACGCGCTCCCGGACGATCCGCGCGCCTATCGCATGCTGGGCGATTTCTATATCACTCAGGGAGACGCCGGCAAGGCCATCGCGGAATTTGCTTCCTTGTATGCGCAGCATCCCAAAGATTGGGAAGTCGCGAAAACCTATACCGAGCTGCTCATCAACCAGAAGAAAATCGATGAAGCGCGCCAGATTGACGACCTCATCCTGAAGAATCACCCATCCGACCCGGTGGCCCTTACGTATCGCGCGCAGATTCTGGAAATCCAGGGCAAGCCCGAGGACGCCATCAATGTTCTTGGGCCGGTGGTGAAGGACAGTCCGAACTACGCGCTGGCGCGCTACTTTCTCGGCACGGCCTATGCTGCTACCGGAGACTCCGCGCAAGCCCAAACGCAATGGAAGGAAGCGGTCCGTCTGCGCCCTCAGATGATTGAGGCGCAGCGCGCCCTGGCCGCGCTGGCGCTCCACAATCGCGATTTCGGAACGCTGGCCAATGTCGCCGCGCAAATCATCCAGTACGCGCCGAACTCGCCCGAGGGATACATCCTTCACGCCCAGGCGCTCGGCTCGCAAGGCAACATCACAGGGGCAGAAGCAGACCTGAAGAAAGCGATGCAGGCGGCGCCGCAAGCCGCAGCAGGGTATGCCAGCCTGGGAGACTTGCGTTTCGCGCAGAAGCGACTGGACGAGGCCGCCACGTTGTATCAACAGGCGCTCGATCGCGACCCCAATTCGGCGCAGGCGGTGACCGGAATGGCGAACGTGTATCTTCTGCGCAAGCAGCCGGCCAAGGCGCTGAAGCTTGTCCAGGATCAGATCACCCGGTCCCCCAACAACAGTGATTTCTACCAGCTACTGGGCGAACTCGAGTTGAAGAATCAGAACTCCGGCGCGGCGGAGGCGGCGCTTCAGAAATCGACGCAGCTGAACGGCAACAACGTGCAGGCGTTCCTTCTTCTCGGGAGCCTGGAGGTGGCGCGCGGCTCGCTGGATGAAGCCGTCAGCAACTATCAGCGCGCTCTGCAAAGCAATCCCAGAGACGTTCAACTTTATGTCGCGCTCGGCGGCGTGTACGAAGCCAAGAATCAGTGGCAGGAGGCCGAGGATCAGTATCAGAAAGCGCTGCAGATCGTTCCCAATTATCCGTCCGCAGCCAACAATCTCGCTTACCTGATGCTGGAACACGGCGGCAATGTCAACGTCGCGTTCACGCTGGCTCAAACGGCGCGCCAGGGTCTGCCGAATCTTCCGAACTCAGCGGACACCCTGGGCTGGGCGTACTACCATCAGGGCGTCTACAGCGCCGCCGTGGACTTGTTCAAGACCGCCATCAAAGGCGACCCGAAAAACCCGACCTACCACTACCATCTGGGTATGGCTTACGAAAAAGAGAAGAAATACGCCTTGGCCAAAAAGGAACTCGAATACACGCTGCAAATCAGGCCCGACTTCAGCCAGGCCGGCCAGATTCGCGACATTCTGGCCGCCGCACCGCAGAAGAACGACTGATCCCCGCAGCTTCCGGCACGCAATCTTTCGGACCCGGCGACGCAACCCATGTTCTACGAGGGAGCGGCGCCAGCCTGCAAGATCTCACTGTGAGTGATTGGTTAGCGGCCCTCGAAGGGATAGCGATCCTGGGCCAGGACCGCGCCGGCAATTCCGCGGCGGAGCGAGATGGTGTCGAGCGGCGCGTGCTTGGCGAACCGGCGCAAGACCGCGAGCTGCGTCAGGAGCATGTCGCCGTCGACGGTCGCGGCCAGCGCGGTGCGCGCTTCTTTCTCGATGCGGTCCATGGCGTCGTAGATGAACACGCGGGCGGCGGCAGCCATCGCGCCGCCTGGTGCCCGACCCGCGGCGGGCTTTTGCGCGCGGCGCAGGCACGACTCCATGGCGTAAACGTCCATGGCAATATTCGCCAGCGCCGCGACGATTTCCTGATGCTCCGCGAACTGCTCGCGGTATTTCTGAACGGCGGAACCGGACGCGAGCAGGAAAATCTTCTTGGCTTGCGCCAGCGAGCGTTCCTCCTCGGCAAATTCGCCGGAGGGCGCTTCCTCCAACGACGGCCCGGCGAGAACCTCTTCCGCCAGTTTCATGGCCGCGGGAATCAGCGGCAAAACGCCCGCCATGGCCCGCTTCATCAGCATCTGGATGATCAGCATGCGGTTGATTTCGTTGGTGCCTTCGAAGATGCGATTGATGCGGCTGTCGCGGTAGGCGCGCGCGACGGGATAGTCTTCGTGATAGCCGTAGCCGCCGAAAATCTGCACGGCTTCGTCCACGCAGTAATCCACCGTTTCGCTGCCGGCGATCTTACTGATGGAGCTTTCGATGGCGTATTCCTCGAGGACTTGCATGGCCTGCTGCGTCTGGTCCGCGCCGGATTTCGCTTCGGCGACTGCGGCGGACACCATGCCCGCCGAGCGATAGATCATCGATTCGACAGCGTAAATACGGATAGCCATTTCGCCGAGCTTGGCCTGGATCAAGCCGAATTCGGAAATGGATTTGCCGAAGGCGGTGCGCTCCTTCGAATACTTGGAAGCGGCGGCCAGCACGTACTTCGCGCCGCCCAGGCAGTACGCGCCCAGGGAGAAGCGGCCGACGTTGAGCGTATTGAAGGCGACGATGTGGCCGCGCCCGATTTCGTGCAGCAGATTTTCTTTGGGAATGGCGGCGTTCTCGAAAAAGATGGGCACGGTCGAGCTGCCCTTGATGCCGATCTTCTTTTCTTCCGCGCCGATTGAAAAGCCGGGCGTGCCGCGCTCGACGATAAAGCAGGAGAATTTTTCTCCATCGACCTTGGCGAAGACGGTGAAAATGTCCGCAAAGCCGCCGTTCGTGATCCACATCTTCTGGCCGTTGAGGATCCAGCTCTTGCCGTCGGGTGAAAGAACGGCGCGCGTGCGCGCGGCCAGGGCGTCCGAGCCGGCCTGCGGTTCGGATAGGCAGTAGCACGCAAGCTTTTCGCCCGTGGCGATCTTAGGCAAAAAGCGCTTCTTCTGCTCTTCGGTCCCGAAATAGACGAGAGGAATCGTTCCGATCCCGGAATGCCCGCCGTGCGAAACGGCGAACGATGCGTAGGCCGCGACTTTTTCCGACAGCACCGTGGCGGAAACCTTGTCCAGCGCGGCGCCTCCGTATTCTTCGGGAATCGCTCCGCCCAGCAGGCCGAGTTCGCCCGCTTTTTTCAGCTGCTCGGCCATGAGCCCTTCTTTGTGCTGCTCGAGTTCCGCGACGTTCGGAAGGACTTCCTTGGCGACGAACTCTTCGGCCGTCTGGCCGATCAGCCGTTGATCGTCGGTGAGATCGGCGGGCGTGAAGACGTCTTCCGGCGCGCAGGAGGCGATCAGGAATGCGCCGCCGCGATTGCGGGTTTGAGCGGCGGTTTCGGAAGCTTTAGTGGCCATAAGTTCCTCGGTTTGTGGTGACCGCTGGTTCCGATTGTCGCGCCTGCCGCGGCAAAGAGCAAATCACCAGGTTCAATCCGCCTGGGCCGCCGCGCGAATCGAGTCGATGTACTCGGGGGGGAGATTGTGTTCGGTGGCGCCGTCGAGAATCGTTTTCAGGTAGTGCGAGGCGGGGCGCAGTCCTTTTTCCACCTTGGTGGCGATGAACGCTTGCGCGGTGATCGGTTTGCCCTCCCCATCCTTCACCGTGACTTGAATGCGCCGGTAGTGCACGGGCGCGCCTTCCGCGCGGTCCAGATTGCGAAACGCCGGTTCATTGATCTTGTACAGCACGCCTTCCACGAATTTCCCGGGCGCGGGGCGGAGGTTCGCGCCCGCGGTCCCGCCGCGCACTTTCTTATTGAAGGTGAGCTCGTAATTTTCGAGCCGGCCCAGTTTTTCTTCGAGGATGGCTCCGGCGCGCGATTGCATCTGCGCGCGGTTCATATTGCTGGCGTATGCGAAATACCAGGCTGTAGCAGGCATAACCTCTCTCGAGTAAGAACGACTCGCACTTCCCCAGCGTTCCGGATCGACGTCCCGTTTCGCTTGTCGGTGTTTTGGCGCGTTACGCCACGACTGGAACCGGCGCCCCGGCACAAAACCATCTCGTTGAACCCAGTGTAGACGACTTGACTTGAATCAGGCCACGCGCTCGAAAATTCCCGCCGCGCCCATCCCGCCGCCCACGCACATGGTGACCATGCCGTAGCGCGCCTTGCGCCGCTCGAGCTCGCGCAGAATCGTGGCGGTCAACTTCGCGCCCGTGCACCCCAGCGGATGCCCCAGCGCGATCGCGCCGCCGTTCACATTCACCCGCGCCGGATCGAGCCCGGCCAGCTTGATCACGGTCAGCGACTGCACCGCAAAGGCCTCGTTCAATTCGATTACCTCGATGTCTTCAAGTTTCAGCCCTGCAAGTTTCAGCGCCTTCGGAATGGCGAAAACCGGCCCCACACCCATTTCTTCCGGCGGGCAGCCCGCAGTGGCAAAGGAAACGAAACGCGCCACAGGTTTGAGCCCCAGCGCGCGTGCGCGTTCCGCGCTCATCACGACAGACGCGGCTGCGCCGTCGCTCGTCTGCGAACTGTTTCCCGCCGTGACGGTGCCGTGCGCGTGAAAAGCGGGCTTGAGTTTGGCCAGCGCTTCCATCGAAGTGTCCGCGCGCGGTCCTTCGTCCGTGTCGAACGTGGCCTTCACGGTTTTGGCGCGCACGCTAGCGGGATTCCCGTTCGCTCCCGCGGCACTTTCCAGAACCGTGTAGCTCACCTCCACTGGGACGACCTCATCCTTGAATTTTCCGGCGCCGATGGCGGCCAGGGCTTTGTGATGGCTGGCGAGCGAAAATTCGTCCGCCTGTTCGCGCGTGATGCCGTACTTCTTCGCCAGATTTTCCGCCGTGAGGCCCATGCCCAGGTACGTGTCGGGATGGTGGTCCATCAACCAGGGATTCGGCGCCACTTTGTTGCCGCCCATGGGAACCATGCTCATCGATTCCGTGCCCCCGGCGACGGCCACCTCGCCCTGTCCGGCCATGATGCGCTGGGCGGCCAGCGCGATCGCCTGCAAGCCGGAAGAGCAAAACCGGTTGATGGTCATGGCCGAGGACTCGACCGGCAAACCTGCGCGCAATGCAGCGATGCGCGCCACGTTCATGCCCTGCTCCGCTTCCGGCATGGCGCAACCCAGGATCACGTCCTCGATTTCGCGCGCGTCGAGGCCCTTGGCCCGGGCTAACGCTTCCTTAATGGCGGCAGCAGCCAAGTCATCCGGCCGCGTTGTGCGCAACGCCCCCTTCGGCGCTTTCCCCACCGCTGTCCGAACCGAGCTTACGATCACAGCTTCACGCATGCTTCACCTCAGATTCGAGCTCCCCGGCAGGCCAATCCAGAACATTGGATGCCACAGCGCTGAAAAAAGCAACCGTTTCGGGAGGGAAGCGTCGGGCAGGCCCCAGAAGAACGAATCAGAGGCGGAATCGAAGAGTCACAAGCATATCGACGGCGACGGGCTTGCCGTCCAGTTCGGAGGGCTGATATTTCCAGTGGCGCAGAGCGTCCATGGCCGGCTGGCGCAACATGGCCGGCCCGGAGACCACTTTCATGTGCACCACGGACCCGCTGGCGCTGATCTGTGTGTCGATCACAACGTCACCCTGAACGTTGGCTTCCCTGGCGGCATACGGATAAATGGGCATCACAGTCGAGATCAACTTTGGCTGTTTGACCAGGCCTCCCACGCGAACGGGGGCATTCGGCAAGACGTGGGTTTCGGGCGGCGCTGGCACAGCCAACTTGGATGGAGCCATCGCCAGCAGGCCCGCTGCTCCAGCGCCAGGCGCGGCGCTTTGGTCCACCGCGGGCGCCTGTCCAGGCAGGCTAACCGCGCGCTTCTTCAGAACGGGATGTGCGTTCAATGGGGCCGGCTTCAGCATCGAAGCCGGAGTTTTTTCGGCGACGTTCGGCTCACTGGCCGGCAAAGAGGTCCGGGCCGCAGTCGAATGCGACCGCTCTTCTCCCAGAACGCCAAAATTGTCCTTCGCGCCTACGATCGCGGGACTGCTCTGCAGAGAGGCGCCGGTATTTTTCGGTTCAGCGAGGCGCGCCTCTGCGGGATTCGCTGGGATCGAGGCAACCGGTGACGCCTGCTTTGCCGGTTGCGCCGTCGTGGGCGATTGCGAGCCCGGTGGAACCGCGGGCTGCTCGTTTCTCTGCGGCGCCGCCGCGGCCGGGTTTGCGTTTGTGCCCAGAGCAGCCTGGTTCTGCGCCACTCTTGCGCGCAGGTACCATGCGCCGGCCGCAACTGTGCCAAAGAGAATCACCACTCCGGCAGCGATCAATAACCAGTTGTGTCGCGAGTCCCCCGCCACCGTTTCGTCGCCCGAGGGTGCGGAATCCAGCCGCGTGCCAAACGATCCACTCAGCACCGGAGGCCTGATTCTGGTCGAAGCAGCGGGCGCGGCAGTGCTCTCCGCCAGCAAGCTGACGGACATGCGTTCCGGCTCGATGGTCAGAGGAGCTGACGCGCTCGACGGATTCGAGACGGAAGGCGGGGGCGCCGCTTCTGGTCGCGAAGGGTTCGCTGGAACTCGCAGATCGGAAATCGCCGGTGGCAGCGTGGAGGTGTGCATCCGGTTCTCGCTGGGGGCGGGAAGCGGCGACATGATCTCGGAAGGCAGTGTGGAGATCGTGCTCTCGGCAGCGACCGCCACCTCTTCATGCGATCCAATTAAAACGAATTGCGAAGCGGGGACCGCGGGTGGTGCGGGCGGCACCGGAGGCATGGGCGGGCTTGGAACGCGCAACTCTGGCGGTTCCGGCACGGGCGCCGGCACGACTAATGTCTGCGAAATTGGCTTTGGCAATGAATCTGGAATCGCCGCAGGAGCCGCGTGCGCCGCTTCAGGCGCCTTTGGCGAGGATTGCGCTGCCAGCGGCTGGGCGTGAGGCTTGGGCCCGGCTCCCGTGCGCGGGGCAAAATACACGCCCCAATACGCCGCGAGCGCCCGCGTAAACTCGATTTCCACATAGCTTGGCGCGTTGGGAAAGGCGCGCACCTTGACCACTCGGCAGATGGCGTCCTGCCGCGATTTCAAGTTGGTCAGCACCAGCATCTGGCCTGTGCTGACGGGAGTGGTCATGCGCACGACGCCGCCTTCGGGAAACACGATCATCGTGCTGGTTTGCTCTTCGAATCGCTCCGTCGACGAATTGGCGGCGCTGCCTGACGCGATGCGCGAGCCGTGCACCTTCACGGGGACTTCCAGAGAGACCGCGTCGGATCGCGGATTTCCAGGGAGAGTCCTGGACACCGTAGGTATTTTTTGAACGGGCGATTGTGTGCTGGAAGTCTTGCCGGCGATCTCTTTGCCTGCTAGGGCCATCCGTCGCTCACGGCCTGTGGCCGTCCCCTCGTGAACCCGTGGTCTACCTGACGAGCTTTGATTTTGGGGGCAGTACTAGAACTGGAGCAATAGGACGAAAGTACCATCAGGCGGGTTGACGCTGGAGATAGTTACTCCCGGCCGCCGTCGATCCCTATCGAGGTCGAGGCGGGTCAGAACTGATTCAGCATGATGCCAGTGGTGACGCGCTGCTGGTCCGTTTCCAGCAACAGCACTTGATGGGAATTCACGACGTAGTAGGCCAAGGGAAACGAAGCGCCGTCGGAAGCGGTGAGGGTCACCGTACCGCGCCCGTTGGCATCGGGAGAAGCAATGGTGCTCTTGTTGCTCAGAATCTGCAGGCCTTGCGCCAGCTGCCCGAGCGCGAAATTGTTGATGTCCATCGTCCCGCTGATGGTCACACCGCTGATTCCGACCTGGGCCAGCATGTCCTGCTCGCCGGAACTGTTGCCGGTGGCTTGACCGCTTAGATCGAAAGCAAACGTGCCCGACGGCTGGGCCGTCGACGACTGCGGATAAGCGACACCGCTCGCGCTGGCATTCGAGTCCGATTCCAGCATCAGCACTTCCAGCGAACTGGGTCTGGCGGGATCGACCGGCGAAGTGACGTAGCCCACCCAGTTCAAGGTGCCGGTGGCCGTTGTGAGCGAACCCGAGATCCGGCCGGTGTTCTGGTCCACGCTGTAGGTGGAGGACTTCAGCGCCGCGCCGCTCTGGAACTGCGTTCCGCCATTGTTACTGTCGAAGACTCCGCCCGTGATATTTCCGCTGGTGGACGTGCTGCTGGAGCCGCCGTTCGCGGTGAAAACGCCCCCTGCCGCATACGGGCTCTGTGTGGCGCCGCCCAGGGTGAAGGCATAATTGCCGGTGGGGAGCAAGCTGGCTGTAAAGGCTCCGGCGGGCTGGGCGGGTGCGGCGAACACATCACCGGCCATGAACGCCTTGCCGTCCGTTTCAATCAAGCGAAGATGATTGTTGTTCACCACGAAGAAATCGAATTGGGCTGTGCCGCCAGTCAGGGAAGTGAACGCGGTGCTTTGCAGGGACAGGCTGGTTCCGCTGAACGACCCGGTCAGCGAGGTGTCGTCGCTGGTCACCGATCCCGCATCATTCACGTCCATAGCGTTGCCGCTGGCGGCCAGCGCTCCATTCCCAAAACTGCTGAAGGTGCCGGCCACGCCGAGCGTTAACCCGCTTTTATTCAAGCCCGCAAGCTGAAAAACGTAGCGGCCCGCCGCGAGCGGATTGGCGCTGGTCTGCAGGTCGATGGTTCCGCTCCCGGTTGCGCCGCCCGCCGTTGCGCTCTTTTGATTGAAGTTGATCAGCAAGGCGTGCTGATTCGAAGAGAGGGCGATCAGCCAGACTTCTCCCGTGCTGCTGCTCAAGTCCACCGTGCCGCGCCCATCCGGACCGATCGAGTACGTTCCGCTCAGCGTTTGCCCGAGGGATGGCCCGCTGCTGCCGCCCAGAAAATCTTCGGTTCCGGTGATGCTTCCCGAAACCGGGTCGGCGGTGAATTCCCCCGCAACGCCCAGAAAACCGGACCCGTCGTCGCCGGTGTAGGAAAACGAATAGTTCCCGCTCAGGGCCGCATTGGAAAACACAATCGTGGCGGTCGCCGTTCCCGAATTACCGCCCGCCACCGCCGTGATCACGGTCGATCCGCCCGGAGGAGGCGAAAGAGGAGCCGTATAGGTTCCACTGCTGTCGATGGTGCCATGCACGCCATCGCCTCCCGGCGTGCCGTTCACCTGCCACGTCACTCCGGTGGCTGCCGCGCCGTTGATGCTGGCCGTAAAGGTGGCCTGCGAGCCCGCCGGCACGGACGCAGCGGCCGGACTGACGACGATCCCTTGCGCCGCCGTAATCGTCACGACGGCAGTTGCCGAAAAGTTGCCCGACGTCGCGGTCACAGAGACTTGCGCGGGGCTGGGCACGGACGAGGGCGCCGTGTAGACGCCTTGGCCCGATGAATTCGTGGCGATGCTGCCGGCGGAAGAACCGCTGACCGCCCACGTGACGCTTGCCGTCGGCTGGCTGGGGACATAGCCCGTAAACACCGCTTGGCCGCCCACTGGCACGCTCGCCGTGGCGGGATAAATGGTCAAACCACTCGCGGCGGGAGCGGGAGGAGGCGGTGTCCCCGGCTTGCTCGCACTACCGCTGCCGCACCCGCTGATTGCGATCATTGCGGTGGTGCAAAAAATGAGAAGTGCTGCCGATTTGCTCCAGTTGCGGTGAAGGATGCGGAGGAAAGCGAGCCGGGTTTTTGCTGGCATCCTCAGAGGCCTCCGCGCAGGGTTGCGGGACCTGAGTCGCTGGACAACCCGGGCACAAAGAGCGCGGTGTAGAGTGTCCCCGGTCGCGCGCTGCCGCGCAGTGTGCCGCGAATCGGCAGCCCATGTTCGTTGCGCAGCACGAAAATGTGGCTGGGAGTGGTCAAAATCCGCGCCATCAGGACGCTGGTGTTCCCCACGGTTTCCATCATGCCGACTACGGCGACGCTCTGGCCCACGAATAGCCCAAGCTGCTTGGGGCTGCTCGCCGGGCCAAATCCCAGGTGGGCGTCGACCAAACCATCCGCGGTCTGAATCAGAATGTGCGTGCCAATGGGCCCGCTGGCCCCGAAACCGTCAATCTTCGCGATGGTGCCCTGAACTTTGACTTCCTTGGCCATGTCGTACACCGGAACCATGGTGTTCGTCTTGCTGCGCGAAGACCGCGTCTGTGCCTGCGCGACACCTGCGCCGACCAGCAGAACAGCAGTGGCCACGATAAAAAAAGGCAGCGAATGCCTGTACCGCGATGTCATCATCATCTCCAAATCGAGTCGAAAACGTTTCTCCGCGCCGCTACGCGCGATCGCACGCAGCAGCCGGGGCTGCTCGAGTCCTCACTACATTCCGGGTTTTGGCGAAACAAATTCCGGGAATACCGCTGAGCACAACCCCAGTTCCGCACCCAAACAGTTGGACTCGCCCCGCAACTCACAGGTTTCCGCAATGTAAGAGCGCGTCCGGAGCCGAAAAGTTGCCCTCGCGGCAGCGCCTGGATGCCCCTCTTTGGGGCTGCTCGCCCTGCGTATCAACCGCTCGCGGCGCCTGCTCGGATGCACGATTGTATCTCAGTTTCTGAGAGGCTTGCCCGTCTTTAGCGTGTGCGCGATGCGCTCTTGCGTTTTGCGTTCGCCGCACAGGCTGACGAACGCTTCGCGTTCCAGGTCCAGCACGTACTGTTCGGAAACCGTCTGCGGCGCCGTGACGTTGCCGCCCGCCAGGATGTAGGCCAGCTTGCGCGCGACCACCGCGTCGTGCTCGGTGGCGTATTCCCCGCGAACGAGCATGTGAATCGCCAGCTTCGCGGCCGCCAGAAATTCCTCCCCCAGGACGCGGATCTCCGGCGGCGCGGGCGGATGATAGCCGGCGCGAACCATGGCCAGCGCCGTCTCCTTCGCGTCCGCAACCTGGCGGTCGCGATTCATGGCGATGCGGTCCGCGCGCCGCAAATAGCCGAGCGATCGAGCCTCTTCGCCGCTGGTGGAGACTTTGGCCATGGCCACGCTCTCGAAGATCGGTTTCAGCGCGTGGAACAGGTCAAGGTCCTCGCCGCCCGCGGCGTGCTCGTTGGCGCGGATCAGCATTTCTTTCGTTCCGCCCCCCGCGGGGATGAGCCCCACTCCCGTTTCGACCAGCCCCATGTACGTTTCCGCCGCTGCATGGATGCGCGCGCCGTGCAGCGAAATTTCGCACCCGCCGCCCAGCGCCAACCCTTGCGGCGCGATCACCACCGGGCCGCGCGCGTACTTGACGGCCATGTTGCAACGCTGAAACTGCCGCACGGCGAGATGCACGTCGTCCCATTCGCCTTCCTGCGCGGCAATGAGCAGCAGCATCAGATTCGCACCCACGGAAAAATTCGCCGCCTGGTTCGCGATGACCATCGCGTCGAATTCGGTTCCGAGCCGGTTCACGCCCGCTTGAATCATGGCCACGATATCCGCGCCGATCGCGTTCATTTTGGAGTGGAATTCGCAGCACAGCACGCCGTCGCCCAGATCGATCAGGCTCGCGCCCGAATTTCCCTGGACCACCCCGCTGCGTTCCTTCAGCGACTTCAGGACAATCAGGCCCGCCGTCTCTTCGGCCGCTTTCAGCGCGCCGCTCGCCAGATCGAAATAGCTGGTGCGGCCCTTCTCCGTTTCGTAAAACGACTTCTTCGGCGAAGCGAGCACGTTTTCCACCACCGGGGGAAGAGCCTTGCCTTCCCGCTCTAGCGCCTTGGCCATGCGTTCCACGCCAATCGCGTCCCACACCTCGAACGGCCCGAGTTCCCAGGCGAAGCCCCAGCGCATGGCGCGGTCCACGTCCAGGATCGAATCGGCGATTTCCGGCACGCGCCGCGCGGCGTACAGGCAAGTCTCGCTGAGCGTGTTCCACAGAAACTGATTCGCTTTATCGCCGGTTTTGCCCTCGAGCGCGGGACCAACCAGCATCTGCAGCCGCTGCCGCGTGTCGTCCACCGCCTTGCCCGCCTCGATCGACCCGAACCGCGCCTTCTGCCGCGGCCGGTACTCCATCGTGTGCCAGTCGAGCGTGAGAATCTCCGATTCGCCGCCCTTCTTCACGCGCTTATAGAAACCGGCGCCGGTTTTCTCGCCGAGCAGCCCGCGCTTCAGCATTTCCTCGACGAACGGAGGCACGCAATACATCTGCCGCGATTCGTCGTTCGGAATGTTCTCGTAGATGTTGCGCACTACGTGGGCCAGCACATCCAGCCCCACGATGTCCGCGGTGCGGAACGTCGCCGACTTCGGCTGCCCGATCGCCGGACCGGTGCACGCATCGACTTCCTCGATGCTCATGTCGAGCCCTTGCATCTGCCGCAGCGCATTCAGCATGGAAAACGTGCCGATGCGGTTGGCGATGAAGTTGGGCGTGTCCTTCGCCAGCACCACGCCCTTGCCCAGCCGACGGTCGCAAAACTCGCTCAACGTCTCCAGCACTTCCGGCCGCGTCTTGGGCCCGGGAATCAGCTCGACCAGTTTCAGATAGCGTGGCGGATTGAAGAAATGCGTGCCCGCCCAATGTTCCTGGAAATCGGCCGAACGCCCTTCGGCGATCAGGTGGATGGGTAACCCCGACGTATTGCTGGTGACGATGGTGCCCGCCTTGCGCACTTTCTCCACGCGCTCGAAGAGCTTTCGTTTGATTTCCAGATTTTCGGCGACAGCTTCGATGATCCAGTCCGCCTCCCCGCACCACGCCAGGTTGTCTTCGAAATTTCCCGCCGTGATCAGGCGCGCGGTTTCCGGCGTGAAAAAAGCCGCAGGACGCGATTTCTTTGCGGCCTGCAAGCCCGCATGGACGATCCGGTTGCGCACTGCGTGACTCTCCACAGCGAGTCCCTTGCGTTGCTCTTCCGCGTTCAATTTGTCGGGAGCGATGTCGAGCAGATAGCAGGGGAAGCCCGCATTCGCCAGATGCGCGGCGATGCGCGCGCCCATGGTACCCGCACCCAGAACGGCCACTTTTTCGATTCGGCGCTTCATAGTTTCCTCGATGGAAAAATTCTGGCCGCGGCATCCAGGCCCTTAGGGTCTGCGGCAAGGGATTCGTTCGTCGCCCGGTTCGGGAACAGGAATATCGTTGCAAAATCGCATCGGCGGGGTCAATCGGAAACACCGGGCGCCCGGAAGTGCGTTACAGTTGTATGTAGGGGGAGTCCAGGGGGCAGGACTTGAGTGCGGTCCTCAGATGGCTGGGCCAGGCGATGCGGGGCCTGCGTTCGTTCGCTTACGCGGAGGAAAGCCCGCGCCCTCGCGTGGGACTGGCGCTGGGCGGCGGCTTTGCGCGCGGTATCGCTCACGTCGGCGTTATTCGCGCTTTGAACGAGAGCGGCGTTCCCATCGACTACATCGCTGGAACCAGCGTTGGCGCGCTGATCGCGGCCGCCTACGCCAGCGGCAGCACCACCGAGGAAATGGAGCGCCAGGGTTCGGCCACGCGCTTCCGCGACTTTGGCCGCTGGACCATTTCCCGCATGGGCATGGCTTCCAACGAGCGCCTCGAGGATTTTCTCCGCAAGTTCACCTTGCTGCATCGTTTCGAAGAAATGAAAATCCCGCTCGGCATCGTCGCCACCGACCTCCTGACCGGCCGCTCCGCTTACTTCACCAAAGGCGAAATTGGGCCCGCCCTGCGCGCTTCCTGCGCCTATCCCGGGCTATTTCTGCCCATCGATGTGGACGATCGCGTGGTTGTCGACGGCTTTCTGACCGAATCCGTGCCCGCCGTATGCGCGCGCCACATGGGCGCGCAAGTCGTCATTTCCGTGAATCTCGAGCCGGGCCTGCTGCACAGCCGCCCGCGCAACACCATCGAAGTGATCAGCCGCTCGTTTTCCATTCTGCAGACGACCTCGCATCAGCCCTGGCGCGACGCCACCGATGTGCTGATCGAGCCCGACGTTCACGATGTCCTGTGGGATGAGTTCGTCAAAACCCCGCAACTGGTCGCCGCCGGCATGGCCGCAACCAAAGCCGCGCTGCCGAAGATTCGCGATGTCATCGCGCAGCGGCAGCATGAGAACTCCCGCGGCGGTGGATCCCGGCGCGAACCCACGCGAACCGCATCTCTCCGCGAAAAAGAACGCCACGTCGAAGCCGTTTAGCCAGTCGCGCCAAGCCTGCTCGATGCTCGCCGCAAAAACTGAGCCGTCCTCCGTTCGAGCGCGCTACAGCCAAATCGCGAGGGCCCGCTAACGATCCTGCACCCGCCGCGTCGAAACGGGTGTGAAGGGCCGGGCTTCTGGGATGGCCGCTGCAACGCCCCAGCCGTCACCGGGAGGGCCCGGCCCTTCTCTCTTCGATTCCGCGATGCGCTGCGCCGGTGTTTACATCACCGTCGGCGTAGCTTTCACCTCGATGGCAGGCCCCGCAAACACCCCCGGAGCCCCTTCTTTCTGAGCCGCCTTGTTGTATTGCGCGACGTCCGTTTTCAGCAGATCGTCGAATTTCGCGAGCTGCTGGCCAAGCTGCGCGTATAGCCCGTTCGCATACGCGATGTCGCGCGGGTTCGGCATCTCGCCGTAATTCCCCGCGCCGCGGAACATCAGCCGCGAGATTTGCCCCTGAAGCCGCGTCAGCGCGTGGATGCTATCTTCCGGAGCATTCATCTGGATGCTTGGATCGATGAACGCGTCCTTGATGGCGTCCAGCTTCTTGGACAGCTCGCGGCCGCTGGTGAGGATGGGCGCGTACTTCGACTTCATGTCTTCGTCCTTGCTGCTTTGCACCGTCGCTGCGAAGCTGCTGAGCTCCTTGTCCATGGCATCGATGCGATTCAGCATTTCGTTCATCGCGCTCGTTTCGTTGCGTGCGTGCAGTCCGCTCTCCGTCTGCGCGCGGAACACCGCCGGCGCCACGTGCAGGTTCGGGTCCTGAACGACAGTCGCCGTTTGCGTTTGCGTCTGCCCGTTCACGGTGACCGCGATTTTGTACGTTCCCGGCACGACTGCCGGCCCGCGGTAGGGATTGAAATATTCGTTTGCGGGCATGTGCAGCGAGGCCAGCGGCGTGGGCCCTTCGTAGCGCATGTTCCATACGAAGCGGTTCACGCCCGCTTTCGACGGACCGTACCCCGTTACCACTGGGTTTCCGCTCGCGTCCGTGATCGCGATCTTCACCGGGCTGTGGTGCTCTTTCTTTTCCGCCGGCGTCGGCTTGATCTCGGATTTCAAGTAGTAGTCGAGAATCACGCCCTCGGGAGCATTCGGCGCGGTGTAGCCCGCCTGCTGGCCCTCGTCGCTCCTCCAGTGGTGGAACATCACCCCTTCGGACGGCGCGAACAGATGGAAGTCGCTGCTTTCCGTTTCCGACGTCAGCTCTTCGAGCGGGCGAATATCGTCCAGAACGAAGAAGCCGCGCCCGTGCGTGGCCAGCACGAGATCGTGGTTCTTTTTCACGAATTTCACATCCCACACCGGAACGGTGGGCAGGCTCTTGAACTTCTTCCAGTTGTCGCCGTTGTCGCCCGAGTAGTAGAGGCTCGTATCCGTCCCGGCGATGAGGAAGCCTTTTTGGTTGGGATCCTCGCGCACCACGTTCACCGCCGCATCGTCCGGCAGCCCATTGGTGATCTTCTGCCAGTTCGCTCCGAAATCGCTGGTGCGGTAAACGTTCGCGTGCTGGTCGCCGATCATGCGGCCGTCAAACGAAACGTACGCGGTTCCCGCATTGAAGGGCGAAACGCCGACCTGGTATACCCGCGACCACTCCGGCGCTCCCTGCGGCGTCACATTCTTCCAGGTCTTCCCGCCGTCCCGCGTGACCTGCACGTTTCCGTCATCCGTTCCCACCCAAATGACGTTCGCGTCGGTCGGCGCCAGCGTGATCGACAGAATCGTGTCGTAGGTTTCCGCGCCGCTGATGTCGTGCATCACCGGCCCGCCCGCAATTTCCTGCTTGCTCTTGTCGTTGCGCGTCAGATCGCCGCTGATCGCCGTCCAGGTCTTCCCGCTATCCGTGGATTTGAACAGAACGTTCGCGCCCAAATAGACTTCGTTCGCATTGGTGCGCGACACCGCGATCGGCGCGGTCCAGTTGTAGCGATACTTCAAATCGGCGGGTTTCGTGTCTTCCACGCTGGGAATGGACGGACGAGCGAATGCGCTCACGTGTGTTTTCAAGTCCAGGCGAACGATGTCTCCGTCCTGCGAATCGCTGTAAACGATGTTCGGATCGCTCGGCGCCGGCACGGAGTATTCGCCGTCGCCGCCCACCGTCGTGTACCACGCGCTGCCCGGAACCCCGTTGCTGCTCAAATCGCTCGACGGGCCGCACCAAGCGCTGTTGTCCTGCAAACCGCCGCACAGGTTGAATGGCTCCTTGCTGTCGACCGCAACTTGATAGGTCTGCTCGATCGGCATGCCGTCCAGGAAGCGCCATGTCTTCGCGCCGTCCAGCGACAGGAACCCGCCGCCATCGCCGCCCTGAAGGATGCGCTCCGGGTCTTTCGGATCGATCCACAGCGCGTGATGATCGGAGTGCACGCGGCGGTCCGCCACGTGCGCCGTTTTCCCGCCGTCGTCCGATTCCATGAGCTGGAACGACATGAAATAGACTTTGTTCTCGTCGTTGGGTGAAACCAGCATCCGCGAAAAATAGAACGGGCGAACGTCGAGCGCGTGGTTATCGCTCACCGGTGCCCAGCTGTCGCCCATGTCCTCGGAGGCCCACAGCATCCCCTTCTTCGCCCCAATCAGCGCGTAAACGTGATCCGGATTCGTCGGCGCGACGGCCACGGCAATGCGGCCGAGCGGCGGAGCAGGCAAGCCCTTGGTCAGCTTTTTCCAGGTCTCGCCGCCATCCGTCGAGCGGTACAGCCCGCTGTCCGGCCCGCCGTCCACCATGGTCCACGGATAACGCCGGAATTCCCACATGCCCGCGAAAATCACTTTGGGATTTCCTGCGTCCAGCGCCAGGTCGGAAACGCCCGTCGTGTCGTTCACGAAAAGCACCTTCTTCCAGGTCTTCCCGCCGTCCGTGGTCTTGAACACGCCGCGCTCGGCGTTCGGCGCCCAGGCATGCCCCATGGCGCCCACATAGACCGTGTCCGGGTCGCTCGCATCGACGGCAATCGTCGAGATCTGCTGCGTGTCGGCAAGCCCCATCAATTTCCAGGAGTGTCCCGCATCGGATGAGAAATAGACTCCGCAGCCGTCCACCAGGTCGTTGCGAATATTTCCTTCGCCCGTTCCCACCCAAACGAAATTGGGGTTCGACGGAGCCAGCGCGATCGCGCCAATCGAGGAGCAGCCTTCGTGCTCGAAAATCGCCTTCCAGGTCAGCCCGCCGTCCGTGGACTTGAATACGCCTCCGCCCGCCGACCCGACGTAATACACGCGCGGATTGCCGGGAATGCCCGCAACGGAGGTAACGCGCCCGCCTGCCGAACCCGGCCCCAGATCGCGGAACTTCAGGTTCGCCAGCACATCCGGCGCCTTTTTCTGAGCGCCGGCGTTGTCCTGCGCATGAATCATCGTCACCGCCAGCAGCATGAGAGCCAGCGCCGCAAATACAGAAAAAATAGTGCGAGACTTCATCATCGTTCCTCTCCTCAAGACTGAGCTTTACAAATAGGAAATTTGCTATGCACCCAAGAACGGAAACCCGGTCACCCTTCGGGCGCGCGGCCGCCGAGCGGTTCAGGGCAAACCCTCGCCGCCGCGCACATCCGGCAGCACATCGACCACGATTCCGGAGCGGTGTTTCGGGTCCCGGTAAATCCGCTCCGTGGCGTTCTGAAAATCTTCCGCCTTTGCGTCCGGAATGTTTTCGAACCTTTGCGGATTGCGATCGATCAGCGGAAACCAGGAACTCTGCACCTGCACCATGATCCGGTGCCCGCGCCGGAACGTGTGGTTGACGTCCGGCATGCTGAAATCGATTTCCGCGATTTTCCCGGGTACGAAAGGTTCCGGACGCTCGAAGCTCTTCCGGAATTTGCCCCGGAAGGGCTCCCCGCGCACCAGCTGCTCGTAGCCGGCCATTGGGACGTGTGGAGGGCCCACATCGTTTCCGGGATTTTCATTTTCTCCTGGGTTCGCCGCTTCCGTCTGCGGATAGACGTCGATCAGCTTCACCACAAAATCGGAATCCGTTCCCGTGGTCGAGACGAAAAGCCGCGGCGAGACCGGGCCCGCGAAGGTCACATCGCGGTCCATAGGCGCCGTCTCGTAGACCAGCACGTCCGGGCGCGTCGCCGCAAACCGTTGATCGGAATCCATGTATTCCTGCGGGACGTCGATCGCGGGATATCCCACAAACGGCACGGGCCGGTTGGGATCGCTCACATACTGGTCGTAGCCTTGCCCGTCGGCCCCTCCCTCCGGCGGATCGGACGATAACCCGCCGTTCTCCCGGAAGTACAGCGTCCGCGAAACCACATTCGCCGGCGGCCAGCTCGGATATTCCCGCCAGACGTTGCTCCCGGTCTCGAACGCGTAGACGTTCGGCAGCTGCGCGTTGCTCCCGGTCTTCAGATACTGCTCGAAAAACGGAAACAGAATGTGCTTCTTGAAAAATTGGCTGGTGTCCGACCCGAACTGCACATTTCCCAGACGCGCCCCATCGAACCGTTCCCAGCCGCCATGCACCCAGGGACCTTCCACCAGGCCGTCGAACACGCCCGGATCGTATTTCTTGACAGTATCGTAGGTGCGGAAGGGCCCTTTGAGGTCTTCCGCGTCGAACCATCCCCCCACCGTGAGCACCGCGCAGTGAATGTCCCGCAGGTGCGGCTCCAGGTCCCGGATCTTCCAGTAACGATCGTAGGTGTCGTGCTTCACCTGGTCGTCCCACAGGAAATTCTGCCCTTTGAAGTACCGGCTCTCGGCGTTCGCGAGCGGTCCCATATCCAGATAGAACTGATAGCCGTCATTCGTGCCGTAGTCGAACCCGCTGAAGGATTGCAGCTCGGAAGTGGGCGCGGGCTGCGGCTTGAAGTACACGTAAAATCCGAAATTGGCGGCCAGCATGAACGCGCCGCCGTGATACGAGTCGTCGCCCTTGAACAAGTTGATCATGGGAGCTTCGGGCGAGGCCGCCTTCAGCGCCGGATGCGAATGAATCATTCCCGCGGCGGTGTAAAACCCGGGATACGAGATGCCCCAGAGGCCCGCTTTCCCGTTGTTGTCCGGAACGTTCTTCAGCAGCCAATCGATCGTGTCGTAGGTGTCCGTGCTTTCGTCGATGTCTTTGTTCGATTTCGGATGATCGATCTCCGGGCGCATCTCCACGAACTTGCCTTCCGACATGTAACGCCCGCGCACGTCCTGAAACACGAAGATGTAGCCGGACCGGTCGAATTCCTGCGATGGGCCGAGACGCCTTCGATAGTTGTCCGGCCCGTAGGGAGCCACGCTGTACGGTGTGCGGTTGATCAGGAAGGGATAGGTCTGCGAGGTGTCTTTGGGCGAATAGACGATGGTGAACAAGCGCACGCCGTCGCGCATCGGTATGCGGTATTCGTGCTTGGTGTAATGTTCTCGGACGAACGATTCCTGGTCGTCCTGCGAACGCAGGGGAATGCACGCCAGCAGCGCGGCCATCCCGGCCATCGCCATGCAGAAAGCGGTATAGAAAACAGTGCGGGAGATCATTCCTGGCACCCGGCGTGACGCTATCGCCCCCGCCGCAAACTACACTGCGCATCCCCTGGCGTCAAGGCCGCCTCCCGGCTATGTCAACCCTCCATAGATGTCTCCCCTTGTGTATTTCCACAGCGGGCGGAGCCGGCCAACAGGAAGAAACGGCAGATCCTTCACGCCCATGCCCGCAGACAGGGCTGGGCTGCCATCCCAGCACGCGAACAACGGCGTGCTGAGCGTCGATTCATGGTACACTTACCGCACTGTGCCCCAGTTTGTTATCGAACGCAACGTACCCGGTGCCGGAAAGCTATCCGAAGCCGAACTTCGCGAAGTCTCTATCCGCTCGCTGCAGGTGTTGAAGGACCTGGGGCCGCAGATTCAGTGGCTGCACAGCTACGTCACGGAAGACAAAGTCTATTGCGTCTATCTCGCCCCGGATGAGGACATCATTCGGGAACATGCCCGCCGCGTCGGTATCCCGGCTGATCGCGTGTCCGCAGTCCGCAAACTCATTGACCCTGTGGATCTCAAATAGCAATTCTCTCCAACGAATAGGGGATCGCTTTTTCGAGAGACATTTCCGCCCCCTCTCTCCAGGCGCGATTCCCCTCGGTCTCGCTAAGCTTTTCCCGCGCAGCGGACAGTTTCTCATCAAGCTTTCTCTGCTCCGCCTGGCGTAGGGGTGCGCCGACGAACTGGCGCAACTGTGCAGCAGCTGCCGCCAGTCTCAGTGCCCGCGCTGCGTCTCCTTGAGCTGCAGCCAAACAAGCACAACCTTCCAGCGCCCGAGCTATGCCCCGCTTGTGCCCCAGCTCAGCGAAGATTTCCAGGGCTTCGGCGTAAACGTCGTGCGCCGTGGAGTAATCACGCTGCTCGCAGCAGACGTAGCACAAATCAGTCAGAGATCGCGCAGAGCCCCAGCGGTCCCCCACTTGCCGGAACACCGCAAGCGCCTGCTGATACAGGTCTCGAGCGGCGCCCAAGTCGTTTTGCTCGCGTGCAATATCGCCCTGCTGGTTGATGGACCAGGCAGCGCCACTCCGGTCGCCAACTTCCTCAAAAGTTGCGGTCGCCTCCTGCAGGGTCGCTTGCGCCCGTGCATAGTCGCCACGAACCTTAACAACATTGGCCAGGTTATGAAGACCGCGCGCAACGGCTAGGCGGTCGGGCAGCTTGCGCCAACACTCCAGGCTCCGCTCAAAATTCTCTTGGGCGGCGGAATAGTCGCCTTGATCTCGTGCGTTAACCGCCAAAGCGTTCAGAGTCACAGCGATTCCCCACTCGTCGCCCAGTTCCTGATAAAGAGAGAGGCTCTGTTCTAGAAAGCGCTTGGCAGCCGGAAAATCTCCCTCGACGGTCGTTAACGCTCCGAGAAAATGCGACACCTTAGCCCGTTCTTTCGGGTATGCGGGACCCGCTAAGCGGAGAACAGCCTGCAAACGGGCTCGACCCTCGATCAGGTGCTCGCGCATCTCCCAGAATCGAAAAAGGGCCATGCACAGGCGCAGCCCCCAATCCAGCTCATTGCTCTCAAAAAGAAAGTCCAGCGCGGATCGGAAATTGTCGATCTCAATGTCGCATCGGCCCAGCCATGCGGCCCGGTCGCCCTCGCTCAGTTCCGGATTGCCTTCTTCGGCCAGCACCAGACAATAGGCGGCATGAGCTCGCCGCGCGGCACGCTCCTCGCCGCTGCCGGCCAAGCGTTCGCACGCGTATTCGCGAATGGTCTCCAACATCGTGAAGCGTGGTTCGGAATCGGCGCGGTCGAGACGCTGGATCAAATTCTTATCTACCAGGGACGCCAGGCCCTCAAATGGATCGATACCGAGGTCGCGGCTCGTGCTGCACACCGCTTCTGTGGCTTCTAGCGTAGCCCCGCCAATAAATACCGAGAACCGCCGGAATAACTTCTGCTCCGCCTCGCTCAAAAGCTCGTGACTCCAGTCAATGGTGCTGCGAAGCGTCTGTTGCCGTTCCGGCAGGTCGAGCGCCCCGCCCGTCAGCAGGCGCAGCCGGCTTTGTAGCCGGTCCAGGATGGCGCTGCACGGCAGCACTTTCGTTCTGGCGGCAGCTAGTTCGATCGCCAGAGGCAGCCGGTCCAAACGCACACAAATCCCTCGAACTGCAGCTTCGTTCTCCGCCGTGATCTTGAAGGTTGGCCGGACTGCTGTTGCGCGTTGCACGAACAATTCAATAGCTGAATCTTGCGTTAGCGGCGCCAGCGGAAACTCCTGCTCGCCGTAGATCCTCAAACACGCCCGGCTGGTGACCAGGGCTTTCACCGATGGGCATGCAGCCAGTATCTCGGCAACCACCGTTGCGGCCGCGAGAACATGTTCGAAGTTGTCCAGCACCAGCAGAAATGGCTCCGAATCTTTGAGTTGTTCGGCTATGAGTTGCGGAACGCTCCGGTTCGCGACTTGCTGGATGTCGAACGCTTTGGCCAGCGCGCTCCCTACGAGGTCAGGATGCGTGATCGAAGCCAGGCCCACGAACTGCACACCGGCTGGGAACCGGTCTGCAACCTCGGAAGCCACCGCAATGGCCAATCGTGTCTTGCCCGCGCCTCCTGCCCCCGTGATCGTCAGCAACCGCACTTCGGGCCGGAGTAACAGTGCCGCGGTTTCCGCAACTTCTTGATCGCGCCCGATGAGCGATGTGCGCGGCACGGGCAGGTCAAGGGGCTTTCGAGGAGTGCTGTCGATCGGCAATTTGCGCGTTTCCGTAGCTGCAAGCAAGCCGGTATTCGCAACCTGCCGGCTGACCTGCATCGTGAAAATGTAGCCACGCCGAGGCACTGTCTTGAGCGCCTGCTGCGTACGATCGTCCAGCGCCCGACGCAGTTCGAGGATGCATTGCACCAGAGAATCGTCGGTCACAAAGGTATCGGGCCACACCTCCTGAATCAATTCTTGCTTCCCGATCAGCCGCCCCGTGTTTGCCACCAGATACCTCAGAGCCTGGTAAACTTTCGGCCGAAGCTTGATCTCTTCTCCCTTCTTCAACAGACACCCTCGTGTTTCATCCAGCGTGAAATCACCGAACTGGTAGATCACGGCGATCGGTTCCGAGTGCGCTTCTACAACTGCGTCTCGCGGGGGGCTCGCTTTTGTAACCCGGCGCAGATCGGCGCGAATCTCCGAGGCGTGCTGATAACGCAGGTTGCGGTCTTTCTCCAGACACTTCTCGATGATTCGCTCAACTTCCGCGGGCATGTCCGGATTCAGCCGCACAACGGGGGTGAACGGATGATTCAGGATGGCATCAAAGGTCGCGCCCACGCTGTTGCCGCGGAATGGCAGTACTCCGGTCGCCATTTCGTAAAGAACGACGCCAAAGGAGAAGATGTCCGTGCGCGCGTCCAGCTCGTTAGATCGAATCTGCTCCGGCGACATGTAGTCCACCGTTCCCAGGGGCATTCCCGCCTCGGTGAGCCGCTCCTTGATGGAAGCCGTCTGTTGTCCCGCTCCTGTGGCGGAACTCCCCTCGCGAAATGCCGGAGAAACCTTCGCCAGCCCAAAGTCAAGGATCTTGGCATGGTCCGCCTTGGTGACAAAGATGTTCGCGGGCTTGATATCCCGATGGATGACTCCTGCGGAATGCGCTGCCTCGAGTCCGTCTGCAAGTTCGGCCGCTATCGAGAGTAGCGCTTCGCTCTCCAACGGGCGTCCGGCGATGCGGTGCTTGAGCGTCTCCCCATCCAGAAACTCCATCGCTATGAACGGATGGCCTTTGTGACTCCCGATTTCGTAAACCGTGCAGATGTTCGGGTGATTCAGGCAAGAAGCCGCTCGGGCCTCGCGACGAAAACGCTGCACGGACTGCGCGCGTCCCGCCAATTCATCCGGCAGGAATTTCAGGGCGACGAGGCGGCCGAGGTCGGTGTCCTCGGCTTTGTACACCACGCCCATGCCGCCACCGCCGAGTTTGGCGATTACACGATAGTGCGAAACGATCTGGCCTTCGAGTTTCTGGCGGTCGAAGTCGCTCATCGCAGTCCTGCCTGTTGCAGCCCGCCTTCCCCCTCTCCCCGGGGAGGCTCGCGGTGATTCACGTTTTGGCTTTTCTTTGGCGTTCCTTCGTTACTCCGCGTCCCAGGTCCTGTTACGTTGCGCCACGTCAGGAGCGGTTCGGCGCCCGGCTCTTTTTCGAGTGTACGGGTACCGGGCGAGGAACGCCGGTTAGCGCGGATTCTAGCAAAACCGCCGTTGTTCGCGAAACAGCTCCAGCAGGCGAAGGTCGTGCTGGCCTCGCTCAGCAAATGATCTTGGCTTGCCTGTCTCAAACGAAGGCGATTGACCTCGCTGCTGTAGCCAACAAGGCGATGGCGGGCGGAGTTGACGCGACGAACAAGGAGGATGTCATGAAGATGATTCGAATTCGCGTGGCGATACGATGTGTGGCGGCGGCACTGTTGGCGCTCTCCCTGAACGCCGGACGCGCCAGCGCACAAAACGCTGCGGGCACCTTTACCCTGCCGTTTTCGGCGCATTGGGGGCTGGTGGCTCTATCTCCCGGCCATTACTCGTTTACTCTCGAAACTCGAAAAACTGCAGGATACGACGTAATCACGCTTCGACGCGGAATCAACACTGTGGGAATGGTTCTGAGCGTCGGCCGCGACAACGACCGCGCGAGCCGCTCCAAGTTGATCGTGGTGGGCGACGGCGCCGGCCGTTCTATCCGCGAGCTGCATTTGGCCCAACTCGGCTTGGTTTTCGAATACAACCAGTACAAACCCCGTCGCCGGGACAGGGCGACTCTCGAGCGCGAAGTAGCCCAGATGATTCCAGTCACCGTGAAGGGCAAGTGAATGCCAGTCGCCCGGCTCTTCTTCGGGTGTACGGGTACTGGACGAGGAACGCCGGTTAGCGCGGATTGTAGCAAAACCGTCGTTGTTCGCGAAACAGCTCCTGGAGGCGAAGGTCGTGCTGGCCCCGCTCAGCAAATGATCCTCGCTTGCCTATCCCAGACGAAGGCGATTGACCTCGCGGCTGTAGCCAACAAGGCGATGGCGGGCGGAGTTGACGCGACGAACAAGGAGGATGTCATGAAGAAGATTCGAATTCCCGTGGCGATACGATTTCTGGCGGCGGCACTGTTGGCGGTCTCCCTCAACGCGGGACGCGCCAGCGCACAAACCGCTGTAGGCACGTTTACCCTGCCGTTCTCGGCTCACTGGGGGCGGGTAACCCTGTCTCCCGGCCACTACTCGTTCACTCTCGACGAGAGTCCAGAAACAGGACACGACGTAATCACGGTTCGACGCGGAAGTAACACTGTGGGAATGGTTCTGAGCGTCGGCCGCGACAACGAGCGCGCGGGCCGCTCCAGGTTGATCGTGGTGGGCGACGGCGCCGGCCGTTCTATCCGCGAACTGCATTTGGCCCAACTCGGGCTGGTTTTCAACTACTACCAGTACAAACCCCATCGCCGGGAGAGGGCGACTCTCGAGCGCGAAGTAGCCCAGATGATTCCAGTCACTGTGAAAGGCAAGTGAACCCAGTCGGTCGAGCCAAACCGGCCGCAGCTGCGAAGACGATTGCTTAAAGAGAGGAAAAAAAACATGACAAGTACACTGATGAAGCTCAGTTTAGCCGCTTGCTGTCTTCTGTTTGCTGGAATGATGGAAAATGGCGGCCGGCCAGCAACCCCCGCACAGGTCGTGGCGTTAGATGAATGCGATCCTGCCACTTTCAACGTCCTGGGTGCGGCCGGGCCCGGTTTCTGCAAGAACGTGGCGCTTGGCTACACGCCTTTTGGCTCAACCACGTCGTTTGCCGAATTAGTCGCCGAAGCGGCCAGTGGACAACCGGATAAGAAATGGGACTTCGAGCCCGACACCCTCACAGTGGACCAAGGAACGCCGATTATTGCGGTGAACCAAGGCGGCGAACCCCACACTTTCACGGAAGTTGCGAATTTCGGAGGCGGGTTCATACCCCCGCTGAATGGGGGAGAAGATGTGGCTCCCGAGTGTTCCGCGGGCTTTTCCGATGTTAACGTGGCCAAAACGCGCATCCTTCAAGGCAGTCAACTCCAAGTCACCGGCCTTTCCAAGGGCGTACATCACTTTCAGTGCTGCATCCATCCTTGGATGCGCATGACCGTTGTAGTGAAATGATCGCGCGGCAGCAGAACGGCCGTTTCCTTCGGGTTGTGCGAATCGTTTCAGAAGGATCACGGTCCGCGCTCCAGCGTGGACCGTGATGCACTCGCTCGGGCTCGCGCTGAATCGAGCTAGGAGACGAATGTCGCCACCGTACTCCTAAGCAAATTCAAGTTATGCGTTGGGGGAGGAGCGGGTGGGGCCGGCGGCAGCGTCCGTAGCGTCGTCGGCGGGCGCTTCGGCGGTTTCGTGGCGCAGCAGCGGGAAGAGCATGACTTCGCGAATGGCGTGCGAGTCGGTCAGCAGCATGACCAGCCGGTCGATGCCCACGCCTTCTCCGGCCGTGGGCGGCAGGCCGTGGGTGAGCGCGCGAATGTAATCGACGTCCACTTCCTTGGGCACGTCCAGGCCGCCCTTTTCCACTTGCGCGCGAAAGCGGCGTTCCTGCTCGGCCGGATCATTCAGTTCCGAGAAGCCGTTGGCCAGTTCCATGCCGGCGATGAACAGCTCGAAACGCTCGGTGAGGGAGGGATCGTCGGCTCGCTGCTTGGAGAGCGGCGAAATTTCCGTGGGGAAATCGTAGATGAAGGTGGGCTGGATGAGGTGAGCCTCGGCAATAGCCTCGAAGAGCTCTCCCGTCAATTCGCCCGGTGAGAGCGCGGGGGCCGCGTCGATGGTTTCGCGGCTGTGCGCGCGGGCGAAGATGTTGTAGCGTTCCGCCACGCGGCGCGGGCCTTCGCGCGCGGCCAATTCGGCCACCGTGGGAGCAGGGCCCGCCGCAGCCGGCCAGAATTTGCAAATGGCTTCGCGCATGGAGAGGCGCTCGACGCGGCCGAAGTCCAGTTCGTCCTCGCCATATTTGATTTTCGTAGTGCCGCAGACGCTTTCCGCGAGTTCGCGAAACATCTGCGCGGTCATGTCCATCAGCTCGTGGTAATCGCTGTAGGCCTGATAGAACTCGAGCATGGTGAATTCGGGCTGATGGATGGCGTCGATGCCCTCATTGCGGAAATTGCGATTAATTTCGTAGACGCGATCGTAGCCCCCGGCGACCAGCCGCTTGAGATAAAGTTCCGGGGCGATGCGCAGATACAGGTCCATGTCGAATGTGTTGTGGTGCGTGACGAATGGCCGGGCGGTCGCGCCGCCGAGGATGGGATGCATCATCGGCGTTTCCACTTCGATGTAGCCGCGCTCGTCCAGGAATCTGCGCAGCTGATGAATGATGCGGGCGCGGCGAACGAAAATTTCGCGCGCGCGCTCGTTCACAATCAGATCGAGATAGCGCCGGCGATAGCGCATCTCGATGTCCGCCAGCCCGTGCCACTTCTCGGGAAGCGGCAGAAGGGCTTTGCTGAGCAGCTCGAGCTGCTCGACCCACAGGGTCAGCTCGCTCGTTTTCGTGCGGAACAAATGCCCGGAAACGCCGATGATGTCGCCCAGGTCCAACAGCCGGAAAAGCTGGAAGGCTTTTTCGCCCACCACATCCAGCTTGATGTAGACCTGCAGGCGCGCGCCGTCGCTGAGGATATGCGCGAAGGCGGCCTTGCCGTGCGGGCGCAGCGCGACGATGCGTCCGGCAACGCGCGCGTTGACCGCATGCGCGGAGAGTTCTTCGGCCGTGGCGGCGCCGTATTGAGCGCCGATTTGGCGGGCCGTGTGCGTCCAGGAAAACTGGTGCGGATACGGCGCGCAGCCCAGCGCCTCGATTTCCTCCAGCTTCTTTTTGCGCTGATGGAACTGGTCAAGCGGCTCAAATTCCAAAGGAGCAGGTTCCTTTCCATTCCGCAAAGGAAGGCGAAAACGAACGCCTGGCGGCAGAGCCGGCGGGCACATGCAGGCCCCGGCGCGTGCAGGCGCACTTCGCGGCAGTTTCGAAGTATAAGGGCCGGATCGAAAGAGCGTCAAGGAAACCGGAGGCACTCACGCCTCAGAAGTGCGCCATACATGCCGTTGCCGTCCAGTTGGGAACCGATCAGGAGGAAGCCCTACCTCAACGCGACTGCCCGAGTGCCGAAGATCTTGTCCACCCAAAGCTTTCCGTTCTTGCGGTCGCGGCCAACGAAAGGGGCAAGACAAGCACCGCAAACCGCTATGAAACCCACTACCGTTCTCAGTAGCGCCGTTCCCAACGTCAACGTCGTCCCATTCTCAGGGACAACCAGATAGCCGGCAACGCAAGCGCCGGGTGAGGGCCTAGCGCGAACGAGAGGCAGAGCGTAGTAGAAGACCAGGGCAGTCACGGTGAGCACCAACCCCGCCGCAACTGACCACGTGTCGCTCAGGGCCGGAGTTGTCCGCGCAAAATTCCACGCAAACGTTCCCGTGCGTCTCCACTCCAGGATCATGGGAAGGATACCTACAATCGGTGCCACAGCGGACATTCCAAAGATGAAGTCCAGCCAGAATGCTACAAAGCGACGGAAAACGCCCGGCAGCGGTTGCCCTTGCTCGCAACGCGGAGAGCAAAGGAGCAGTACATAAAGCACGACTACAACCGCGGCATACGCGAGCGACGAAGGCGCGGTTCCACCGGCAAAACGGTAGTGTCCGTTGTCCCATTCTGCGAAGGCACCAATCGTCTGAGCTCCGGCCACGAACGCGATGATAAGCAGCGTCGCAAGGGCGGCGATAAACAGCCATCGAAGTTCTCTTGCTCGCATAGGCGGTACAGCATCCGCGATTTAGAAATCAGATCAGCGTCAGCATACTCGGATCCGATCCCTCACAATTCTCGGTGCATGGCGGGCATGCCGCGCTGAAGCGTCAGCGCTCACTTAAATCTACACCGCTTGTGCCGGCGCGCCCGCGCCTCACCAAATCTGGCAGCGGATCGCGGCGGGCCGGACCATGGCTTCGCCCTCCTTGCAATGAAAGGCCTTGGCAAAGGCCGGCATGTTGGACGGCGCCGCGATGCCGCGGAAGCGGTCCAGCGCGTGCGGATTGAGCGCCACCATCAAGCGCTCGAACTGCGGCCGGTCGTTCGCGGCCCACACCTGGGCGTAGGCGATGAAGAAGCGCTGCTCGGGAGTGAGGCCGTCGATGATCCGCCGCGGCTTGCCCTTGAGGTCCTTCTCCAGCGCGTTGTAAGCGATGGTGAGCCCGCCGAGGTCCGCGATGCTTTCGCCCAGCACCAGCTTGCCGTTCTCGTGCAGGTCGCCCTCCACCACGTAATTATCGAACTGCTTTTCGATGCACATGGCGCGCGCATTGAAATTCTTGGCGTCCTGCGCAGTCCACCAGTCGCGCAGATTGCCGTGCGCGTCGAATTTGCGGCCCTCGTCGTCAAAGCCGTGAGTCATTTCGTGGCCGATCACCGCGCCCATGCCGCCGTAGTTCGACGCGTCGTCCGCCTTGGGATCGAAGAAGGGCGGCTGCAGGATGCCGGCGGGAAACACGATTTCGTTGCGCAACGGACTGTAGTAGGCGTTCACGGTGGGCGGCGTCATGCCCCATTCGGTGCGGTCGACGGGCTTGCCGATCTTCTTCAGGTCGCGATTGAAATCGAATTCGCGCCCGTGCAAAAGGTTCAGCACGTAAGGCCCGCGATCGACTTTGTAAGCCGAATAATCGCGCCACTTGTCCGGATACCCGATCTTCTTCCCGAACGCGTTCAACTTGACCAGCGCCTGCTGGCGCGTGGCTTCGCTCATCCACGGAAGCGTCTTCAGGTCATCGCGAAGCGCCGCCACCAGGTTGTTGACCATCTCCAGCGCCCGCGCCTTGGCCGCGGGCGGGAAATACTTATGGACGTAAATGCGCCCAAGCGCAAAGCCCAACTCGCGGTCGGTTGCGCCGACGCAGCGCTTCCAGCGCGGCAGGAGTTCCTTGGTGCCTTCCAGGATGCGTCCATTGAACGCGAAGTTCTCGTCGACGAAGGGCGCGGAAAGCGCCGGGGCGGCGGAATCGAGCAGATGCCAGCGCAGATAGATCTTCCAGTCGGCCAGCGGAAAGGTCTTGAGCGAGGCGTTGACCGTCTCGAAGAACTTGGGTTCAGCCACGTCGACGGAAGCGATGTTCGCCTGGCCGAAATCGCGGAAGTAGCTGGGCCAGGAAAAATCGGGCGTGAGCGTGCGCAGCTGCGCCAGATCCATTTTGTGATAGGTCTTCGTGGGGTCGCGGCGCTCGACGCGCGTCAGTGAGCCTTTGGCGAGTTCCGTCTCGATGTTCATGACGGTCTTGGCTTCATCCGCGGCGGTGGCCGGGTTGTCGCCGAGCAGTTCGAACATTTTGGCCACGTGCGCGACGTATTCCACTCGAATCTTGGCGTTTTTGGCGTCGATGTCTTTCTTCCCGGTATCGAGGTAATACTCGCGATCGGGCAGGCCGAGGCCTCCCTGCTCCGCGCCCGCAATGACCTGGCTGCTGTTCTTGCGGTCCTGGGTAGAGCCGAAACGGAACAGTGCGTCGACATCCAGCCGCTGCAGCCGCGCAATCTCGCTCTGCAGTTCGGAAGCGTTTTGTATGGCAGCGATGCGCGCAAACTCGGGCGCGAGCGGCTTGGCGCCCTCCGCGTTGACTTCTGGCTCATTCATGCAGCTGGCGTAGAAGTCGCCGATCTTCTGTTCGTTCGATCCGGGCTTGGCGCTGCGGTCGGCGGCGGCTTGCTCCAGAATTTCGTGCTCGCGCTCCTGGTTTTTCTGCGCCAGGGCGCTGAAGCTGCCCCAGGTAGGATAAGCGGCGGGAATGGGATTCGCTTTCAGCCAGGCCCCATTCGCGTAGTGATAGAAGTCCTGGCACGGCTGGCAGGTCTTGTCCATGTAGCTGGTCTGAACGCCGTGGTCGGCAGAGGCTTGCGCGTTTGCGCGCGGGGCGCGTGCGTGGATCACGCTTACAATTCCGGCAGCGAGCAGGACCAGGACAGCGGCGCCGAGAACGGCCAGGGCGCAATTACGAACGTTTCGCATGAATGCCTCCCGAGTAGTTGCAGTTTGAGCCGCGAACTTCCCCACGTGTTCGCCGGCAAACGGATGCCGCGCGGCGGTCCACCGCCGAACCAGCCTCAAGGGGCGCCATTATAATCCCGGCGGTGCAGAAATAGGCGAGGTAGAATAAAGGTATTGGCAGGAGCGGGCCAAGGTCCACGGAAGGCTTCCCAACTGGCCAACCGGTGATATAATCCGCGCGGTTCCCAGGGGCCATCCATGTCTAAGCAAAAAGGGCGGAATTCGCCCGGTCGGCGCGGGGTTCGCGACGATTGGGTTCGCGCCCTGCCTCGCGACAAGAACCGCATTTTCGACGCAGTCGTGAGCCGATGGGAACGCTCCTACGCGATGATGAGCGTCGCGCTGGACGATGCTATGACCTTGCGCACCCGCGGCGAACTGGTTTGCGCGCGGCAGCAAGTGGACTTGGCCGTGGACCTGCTGGGAGGCCTCTCCAACGCTCTGGTGGGCTGCTGTGAAACGCTGATTCACCGAGGGCGGCGGTTGGATGAAATACCCTCGGTCGAACCCATGCGCACGGAGTTCTTCCGCGGCCATGTGGCAAAGAACGCCGCTTCGCGCAACAGCTTCCTCCACCGCGTCCTGTTCGGGGAGCGCTCGCGATTCACCCACAAGCTGCGCATCCTTTCGGAGACGCTCGCGCAAATCGATGAGCAATTCGCCAGCCTGGCGCATGAACTTTCACGCGGGGTATCCGTCCGCGCCGGTGCCTGGAAGGCGTTGGACTGCCTGCATTACGACTTCAATACCTGCCTGCGCGAATCCGAGGTCGTGCTGAAGTCCTTTCTGCGCGTTCTGCCGTCGGACCAACTCGAGTTCTTCGCCGCCGAAATGGAAGCGCCCTTTTCGTCCAGGCCTGCCGATGGGCTGCCTGGCGTGTCCCCGCGTCCCGCGTCGACCTGACGCCCATCCCCGGTAGTGCTATCATTTCAAATTCGAGCGAACACGTGTGGACCGTGCGGGTGGCGGCCGCAGCCATGCCGGAACCGCGCTGGAGGCAGCTGCATTTCGACGAGATTTGTCGTTGAACTTGCCTAAAAACCGGGTAACCGGCTCTCTCAGCCGGCGCTACAGGGTTCCACTCGTCTCGACTGCAAACTTCAACTTCTGCGACAATAGCGAGACCGAGCCGGGTGCTCCCCGGATACCGGGGTTGCTCGGACGGAAATGCTCTTGAGTGTGCCCATGGCAAGTACAACTTCCAGAAAGGCAGGCGCATCGCACTTACGGATGCGTCTTGACGGGTAGCGTGGCCCGACCGAGGCGAACGGAAAATAGCGAGCTGCCGGAAGCAGACGCGATCCGGCTGGCGCAGCAAGGCGACGCCGTGGCGTTCGAGCGGCTCTACCGCCTGCACAGCCGGCGGGTTTATTCGCTCTGTTTGCGGATGGTGGGGAATACCGCCGAAGCGGAAGATTTGACGCAGGAGGCGTTCCTCCAGCTGTTCCGCAAGATCGCGACGTTCCGCGGCGAATCGGCGTTTTCCACCTGGCTGCACCGCCTGGCGGTCAACGTCGTGCTCATGAAGCTGCGCAAGAAATCGGGCACGGAGACCTCCCTGGAAGAGGTCACCGAACCGGACGAAGAAAGCGGAGGTCCGCGCCGCGATTTTGGCGCGCCGGACCTGACGCTTTCCGGCTCCATCGACCGCCTGAATTTGCAGCGGGCCGTGGAGCAGTTGCCGCCGGGATACAAGGCGGTGTTCGTATTGCACGACATGCAGGGTTACGAACACAACGAGATCGCAACGATCATGGGCTGTTCGATCGGGAACTCCAAGTCGCAACTGCACAAGGCCCGCATGCGGCTGCGCGAGCTGCTGCACGAGGTTCTACGCGAAAAGGCGCGCGAGGAGCGCCGGGCGGCCGGAAGTTCCGCAGGTGAGGACTGAACATGGGAACCATGGGATGCAAAGCGTTTCTCGATCAGCTTGATTCCTGGATCGAGGGTGAACGGACGCCGGACGCTCGCACCCATGTGGCCGGTTGCCGCCGCTGCCGCAGTGTGGCGGACGATCTCACCGCCATCAGCTCCACCGCCCGCAGCATGGCCGGCACCCCCGAGCCCCCCGCCTACCTCTGGAATTCGATTCGCGCGCGCCTTGAAGAGGAAGGCATCATCCGCGAACCGCACCCCGCCGTCACGCCCGAATGCCAGGCATTCCTCGATCAGCTCGATTCCTGGATCGCAGGGGAAAAGCAGCCGGACGCTCGCGCGCACGCAGCGGGATGCCCGGGTTGCCGCGGCCTGGCGGAAGACTTCGACGTGATTGCGACGGCGGCCCGCGCGCTCGGGAATGAAACTGCCGAGCCTCCCGCTTATCTTTGGAATTCCATCCGCGCGCAGCTCGAGGACGAAGGGCTTATACGCAAGCCGCAACCGGAAGCCGTTGCGCTCCCCGGGAAAGGCTGGTTCGCTTGGCTGGGCCTGCCGCGTCCCGCGCTGGCGGGGGTCTTCGCAGCCGTTCTGGCCGTGATCGGTTTGGTGGCCAGCGGCCCGATCACCAGGCAGATCAACGATTACCGCTGGATGCGGGGCACGCAGCGGTCGGCGAACAAGCTGAACGCGCAGCTGGACCGCGTCGAGCACGCCACCGTCGCCTCGGTCGGCGCCGATCCCCTGGTGGCCGCCGCGCTGCATAAAAACCTCGCCATCGTTGACAATTACATTTCTTTGTGTGAGAAGAGCGTCCGCGAAAATCCGCAAAGCGAAATGGCGCGCGACTTCCTCTACGACGCCTATCAGCAGAAGGCGGATTTGCTGGCTCAGATGACCGAACAGGGAGAGTAGGCTCATGCACACACGGTTTGCTGTTCCGGAGGGAAATTGGAGAGCTGCTTTCCTCCTGATTCCCGCTCTGGCCTTCACCGCCCTTCCCGCTTCCGCCCGCCGCATCGAAAAGCAATTCAAAGTTGACACCCATCCCATCGTGAGCATTCACAGCCCCAGCGGCACGGTCATCGTGAAGGCCTGGACCAAATCCGAAGTGCTCGTCATCGCCAACATCGACAGCGGAAATGTGGACCTGGGTGCGGTGCAGAACGGGGACCACATCGATATAGCGACACGCCTGCTCAGCAACAACGTTTCTCCCAGCGAGCTGCGCGCCGACTACCAGGTGGATGTGCCGGAGAACACGGAACTGCAGATTCACAACGACACCGGCGGCGTGAGCGTAGCCAACGTTCTCGGCGACATGAATGTCGAAACAGTGGGCGCCGGGATCGATTTGCAGGACGTCGCCGGATACCTTACGGTGCGCACCGTGGCCGGATCGTTTTCCTGCCTGCGTTGCGCGGGGCACATTCAAGCGAATTCCATCAGCGGGAACATGAGCTTTGTGGACACGCGCAGCACGAATATTCAAGGGCACACGGTCACAGGCAATATCTTGTTTTCGGGGCAGTTCCTTCCGAACGGCCAATACAGCCTGAAGAACTACAGCGGCATCATCGAACTGAAATTTTCGCCGGGCGATTCGTTTGATCTGAGCGCCACCTCGCTGAAGGGTAAAGTGAACAACGATGCCAAGCTGATCCGGCCGCGCCGTTCGGATCGCTCCATGCCGCGGGAAGGCGAAGCGTTGTTCGGGACGTACAACACGGCGGGCCGCGCGAGCGTCAAGCTGGCTTCCTTCGATGGTACAATCAACATCGTCAAGCGCTGAACGGGCGAGGAATTTTGCTGCGGAATGTGCTCGTCCCGGCGGTACAAGCGCGTCTCCTCAATGGCGATGGATCACGGCCCTGGAAAACTGATCTGCCTCAGCGGTTTCATGGGCAGCGGCAAGTCCACGGTAGGGCGTCTTCTGGCCCGGCAGGTGGGATGGCTGCACGTCGATCTGGACGCGAGGATCGAGCAGACGGCGGGGCTCGAAATCCCGCAGATTTTCGCGCAACTGGGCGAACCGGAATTCCGCCGCATGGAGCAGGAAGAGCTGCAGCGCGCGATTGGCGAGGCGGCGGAATCGCAGAGCTCGCGCATTGTTTCGCTGGGCGGAGGAACGGTCGCACAGCCCGGCAATGTGGCGCTGCTGCGTGAACGCGCCGCGATTCTCATCTGGCTGGAGTGCCCCGTGGACCTCCTGCTCTCGCGTTGCGCTCAGATCACCAACCGGCCGCTGTTTCGCGATGAATTCAGCTTTCGCGAACTCTATCGCCGGCGCCTGCCCTTCTACCAGCTTTCCGATTATCGCGTGGACAGCAGCGCCGAACCGGCGCGCGTAGTCGAGCAAATTCTGGCGCTGGGGATTTTCTCCAAGGTGATTGCATGAAAGATTCCAGCGTTTGCATGCGCGGCGGTTTGCCCTGGCTGTT
>Ga0075272_1000027_pt1 | contig 48165 bp, 37 predicted proteins | sample SF_Rice_5C_0N_40_FD_69776 | JGI IMG/M metagenome (GOLD analysis project Ga0075272, IMG submission 69776) | Rice paddy soil microbial communities from Twitchell Island, California, USA - SF_Rice_5C_0N_404 | ecosystem: Environmental > Terrestrial > Soil > Paddy field/soil | place: USA: Twitchell... | reverse complement strand
CAATCCGGCCGAGTGCTGCCGGTTGCGCAAAGTCGAGCCGTTGATGCGCGCGCTCGAACCCTACGAGGTGTGGTTCACCGGCTTGCGCCGCGAACAGTCGCCCACGCGCAAGAATTTGAAGAAGATCGAGCTTCACCGCTTGCCCTCAGGCAAAGAATTGTTGAAGGTGAACCCGCTGGCCGACTGGACTTGGGAGCGCGTGTGGAGCTACACCATGGCGAATCGGCTGCCCTATCTGCCCCAATACGATCGCGGCTATTTCAGCATCGGCTGCGAGCCGTGCACGACTCCGCCGATCGATCCACAGAATCCTCGCTCCGGCCGCTGGAACGGTCAAAAACTCGAATGCGGGATTCACACGTTCTCCGAGCGCACTGAATGATTTCGGTCACTCTTGGATTTCTAATCGCGCTGGCGGTGGGCCTGACCGGCGTAGGCGGAGGCACTTTCACGGTTGCCGCCCTGCTGCTCGTCGTGGGCCTGCCCGCGAGCGAAGCGGTGGGAACCGCGTTCGTCTTCTCCGGCCTCCTCCGGCTGGTTGCCGCTCCGTTCTACATCCTGGAACGCAAGGTTCACGGGCGCTACTTCCGCCTGCTGCTCCTTGGTGCTGTGCCCGGTCTTATTGTCGGTATGGTTGCCTTGCGCTTGCTGGCGAAAGCAGCGCCCAACCCGCTTGTGGTGATGCTTCTCGGACTGCTGCTCGTGGGATCGTCCAGCGTCACGTTTCTGCCGCGAATGCAAAACCAGGGCTTCGCCCTAAGGAATGCGCGATGGTTGCCCTGGCTCGCAATTCCGATCGGGATGGAGGCGGGCTTTTCGTCTGCCGGTGCGGGCGCGCTGGGTTCCGTTCTCCTGCTGAATTATTCGGAGATGACACCTGCAGCGGTGGTGGGCACGGACCTGGTCTTCGGGCTCATTCTCGCGGCGATCGGGAGCTCGGTCCATTGGGCGCTGGGCACGATCAGCGTAGCGGTGCTGCTGCGGTTCGTGGCTGGCGGTGTTCCAGGGGTTCTGTCGGGGTGCTTGCTGGCGCGCGTTCTTCCCGCTCGGAAGCTCAAGACGGTCATCGCCATCCTCGCCATTGCCGCTGGACTCCAGCTTGCCTGGTCCGGAGCCAAGGCACTCGCCGGTCCCCAACTGGTGCATCGCTCGCGGCCGCATAAGGTCCACCGGCGCTATTCTCGCGGCGTCACCGAGCGAATGGGAATGGTCACGGGCCTGGATCCCTCGGCGCCCTTCACCATGTGGCAGCGGCCGTCCACCACCGCGCCGGGCTGGACGATCAGGCATGGGGTATGAATCTCGGCCGAAACGACGGCCTCGGAGAGGATCTCGACTCGGCCGCGCGCCTGAATGCGCCCTTCGAAGCGCCCCGCGATGGTGACGGCGTTGACGTCAATTTCTCCCTCAACCGCGGAATTCTCGCCTAGAATCAGCATTTCCTGCGAGGTGATGCTGCCGCGCAGCCAGGAATCGATGCGGAAGGTTCCAGGCAGCTCCAGGCGGCCCTCCACGCGCACGCCCTGTTCGAGGAAGCCGCTCCATTCGCCCGCTTCCTGCTGCATGCGCTCGAGAATCCTCCAGGCCACCGCTTCTCCTATATCCTTATGTGTTATCTACTCTATAAGTAACTGATACAGGCGGATCAGGTCGCCGGCGTCGTAATACTCCAGGATGAGTTCCCCCGGGCGCCCGGCAGCGGCCGGCTTGATGTGCACGCGCGTGCCGTAGCGCCTCTGCAGGTCCTCCAGCGCCGCCTTCGTGTTGGGGTCGATCTGCAACGACGCCGGGGCGCTGCGCGCGCGGCCGCCGCGGGCCAGCATGCGCTCGACCTGGCGCACCGTCACGCCCGTTCGCGCGATCTTCTTTGCCAGCGCAATGCGCTCGTTGGCGTCGGCCATAGAGAGCAGCGGCCGCGCATGGCCCGCCGTGATGCGGTTTTCGGCGATGAGTTCCTGGATGGGCTGCTCGAGGCGCAGCAGGCGAAGCGAATTCGCGATTGTCGTCCGGTCTTTCCCCGTGCGTTCGGCCACTTGTTCCTGCGTGAGCGCAAATTCGTCCATCAACCGCTGGAAGGCTTGCGCCTGCTCGATGGGGTTCAGATCCTCGCGCTGGAGGTTCTCGATCAGCGTCATTTCCAGCGCGGCTTCTTCGGATACTTCGCGCACCACGACGGGAACGCGATTCACGCCCGCCCGCTGCGCCGCGCGCCAGCGGCGCTCTCCGGCGATGAGTTGATAGCGCCCGCCGATCGCACGCGCGATCAACGGTTGGACGATGCCGCTGACGCGGATGGACTGCGCGAGCTCGTCCAGCGCGGCCTCGCGAAACTGCGTGCGCGGCTGGTACGGGCTCGGATCGATCAGGTCGATGTCGACCTGCTGCAAGCCTTCACGCGGAGCCCGCGCCGGCGCTGCCGCTGCTGCCGCTCCCTGGACCGCTGTCGGCGCCACCGCTTCCGGCACTGGCGGCGGAGGCGGCTCCGGCTCCCGAATCAGCGCGCTCAGCCCCTTGCCCAACGCGTTTCTGGGCATTGGCGATTACCTCCTTCGCAAGTTGAATGTAACTTTCTGCGCCTTTACTATGTATGTCGTAGATCATCGCCGGCACGCCATGGCTGGGCGCTTCGGCCAGACGAACATTCCTCGGGATTATCGTTTCGAATACCTGGGCGCCAAAGAAGCTGCGCAGGTCGGCGGCCACCTGCTTCGACAGGCTGGTGCGGTCGTCGTACATCGTCAGGAGAATGCCCTCGACGGCCAGCGTTGCATTGATCGTCCGTCGCAGCCGCATCAACGTGTCGAGAAGCTCCGAAACGCCTTCCAGGGCCAGGTATTCGCACTGGATGGGCACGAGGACCGAATCGGCCGCAGCCAATGCGTTCAGTGTCAGTAAGTCGAGCGCCGGGGGGCAATCGATCAGGACGAATTCGTATTCGTCGCGAATGCTCTCTGTGAGCGCCTTCAGGCGATATTCGCGCTGGTCGGCTGAGACGAGCTCCACGGCCGCCCCGGCCAGATTTTTGTCTGAAGGAATCAGAGAGAGCCGATCAACTTGGGTCGTGGTAATGATGCGCTGGAGCGGCTCGTCCAGAATCATGGCCTGATACAACGTTCGGCGGGCCGGATCCTTGGGAAAGCCCAGGGCGCTGGTCGTGTTTGCCTGGGGGTCGGAATCGATGACCAGCGTCTTCTTTTCCGTGGCGGCGAGGGAGGCACCCAGGTTAACGGCCGTCGTCGTTTTACCGACGCCGCCCTTTTGGTTCGCAACGGCTATGACTCGAGCCAAATCGCTCTCCACCGAAAGAAGGGCGAAATGTACCAGAAGAAGTTCCCGAGGCGCAATATGTTTCACGTGGAACAGTCGAGAAGGCGCTCGTGGCCAGCGCAGGGAATGTTTCACGTGAAACATTGGAGGGCGATCCGGTCTATCAGACACGACTGGCCCGATTATTACTTTATGGTCGCAAAGATCGATGTGAAACTGTTTCACGTGAAACAATCGCGCAAAGGAGTCAGTCCTCGCGAGAGCCCACCACCACAAATCTGTCCTTCGTGTTGGGTATCTTAAGAGGGGCTTGCCATCTCCACCCTGTCGCCAAGCGGCTCTCATCGATTCCGCTCGCGCTGAGCCACAGAACCACCGTTCCGCTAGGCACCAATCTTTCAGCCGCCCACTTCAGCCATTCCCGATGTGCACCGAGTGCCCGCATCGTGACAAAATCGAAAGAATGGGTGCCGGACAGCTCTTCAGCCCTGCCTCTGTGGACAATGAGGTTACCGAGGGCCAGCTCGCGCCGAATTTCCTCGAGAAAAGCCGCCTTCTTGCCGTTCGACTCCATCAGGGTGGCCCGAATCGCCGGAAGAGCCATCGCAATGGGTGCGCCGGGAAAACCCGCACCCGATCCAACGTCGGCGAGCCGACCATTTTGTATTCCCGACGCCCGCATCCCGAACAGGCTCTCGCCAAAATGGAAGCGGACGACGTGATCCGGTTCGGCGACGGACGTCAGGGCTATTTTGCGGTTCCAGCGCAGGAGCAGTTCGGCATAGGCGCGCACGCGTTGGCAGTAGTTGTCGTCCGCCGAGTATCCGTAGACACTGAGAATCTCGCGAATTTGCGCCAGCGACAGGGCAGTCACGGCTCAAAACCTCGCGCGCAGGTCACGAAACATCGCCGGATGCCCTCTCCTCTTCGCGCAGACGGGTGGCGAGCGCCGCACGCAACCGGCCGGGCGCGTACAGCCCGGCGACGAGATCGGCGGCAAAATGCGCGCAAATTGACGGCAAAAGGCTCCCCGTCCACCAACGCACAGATGCGAAGATTAGCCCAACGGCGAATGTCGACGCCAGCCCCTTGCGCCCCTGGTAGAGGTGCGCGGCCGCGAACAGGATCGCTGAACCAATAATGCCGGCTATAACCGAACCTCCAACTCTTTGGAACAGCGCTTGAACAAATCCGCGGTAGATCAGTTCCTCGCAAATCGCTACGGTCACCACAAGGGCGACGAACACCAGGCGCTCCACGTCGTTCTGCGGAAAGATTTTCAATGCGAGTTCGGCGATCATACCCTTGATTTCGCGTGGGTTGGCGGCGAGGCGACGAATGCTGAAGAGCTGATTTGCCAGCACAAGCAGCGACAATACGACTGCGACAGAAGCCGCGCGCGACGCGTTCTGGACGACGAGCCCAAGCTCCTTCGTCCCCAGTCTGTGTGCGGTCGTGCGCCAGAGTATGACTCCGGCGAGCACCCACTGCATCGCAATGGTCGAACCATACAGCGCCAACCGCTCCATACTGGTGGCGGACGGTATCTGCATCAACCGCCGCACGCGGAAATAACCCAGGAGGGGGGCTACGGCCCCGAGAAACAGCAGGATAGCGGCATAATCCCAGTGCATACAGGCACGGAAACATATCATCAATCCGAGGGCTGCCGCTAGAAGCAAGGGGGAACTTTCGGCAGTCCGGCCTTTGTCTTCGCACTGAAACGGTTGACACCCGCCACAAGCCCGCCGTATCGTTCAGGTTTCGCCAGTTGGGCGAGGCGGGCGATCGGAGAGGGAATTTGAAGATTCTGGTGATTGGTGGCGGAGGCCGCGAGCACGCCCTGGCCTGGAGGCTGGGCCGGGGCTCTAGTGCATACTCAGTATATTGCTCTCCTGGTAATAGCGGGATCGAGGCGGACGCGCAGTGCTCGCCCCTCGACGTCAAGAATCCCCAGGCTGCGGCGGACCTCGCGGCCCGGCTCGGCGCGGACGTGACCGTAGTTGGCCCCGAGCTTCCCCTCGTTTCCGGAATCGCCGACGAATTTGCGGCGCGCGGCCTGAAGATTCTCGGGCCTGTGCGCGCGGCCGCGCAATTGGAGGGAAGCAAGATCTTCGCGAAGAAATTCATGGAGCGCCACGGGATTCCCACGGCCTCCACGTACGGCATCTTCGAGTCCCCGCTCGACGTGTACACCGAACTGTGCGCCGTCGATTGGCCTCTGGTGATCAAGGCGGACGGCCTGTGCGCGGGCAAGGGCGTCCTGGTCACGTCTTCTCCCGATGAGGCCACGGCGTTTGTCGACCGTGTGATGGAGCGCTGCGAATTCGGCGATGCCGGACGCCAGATCCTTCTCGAGGAAGGGCTGAGCGGCGAGGAACTCTCGTACATCATCCTGACGGACGGCAAGGATTTCATGCCCATGGCGCCCACGCGCGATTACAAACGCGTCTTCGATGGGGGGGCCGGGCCGAACACCGGGGGAATGGGCGCCTACTCGACGAACGAAATTCTGCCCAAAGACGTCGAGCGGCGAATCATCGAGTCGATCGTGCAGCCGACGCTGAACGGCCTCGCCGCTGACGGAATTCCCTATCGAGGTTTTCTCTACTTTGGGCTTATGCTCACTGCGGATGGGCCGAAGGTCCTTGAATACAACTGCCGGCTGGGCGATCCGGAGACGGAAGTAATCGTCCTGCGCGCTGATTTCGACTTTGCGGCGGCTTGCTTAGCTGCTGCGGAAGGGAAGCTGGGCAGTTTTCAGCCAAAGTGGTCGCCGAACCCAGCCGTGTGTGTGGTCATGGCCTCGGAGGGCTATCCGGGACATCCCAAGACCGGGGCTCGGATCAGCGGCTTGAATGCAAAGGAGTTGCCGGAGGGCGTCGTCGTTTTCCACGCCGCAACAAAGCGGGTCGATTCCGAGTATTACACCAGTGGTGGCCGGGTGCTGATGGTCAGCGGGTCAGGGCGGACGCTGGCGGAAGCGCGGAAGGGTGTCTACGACGCAGTTCGTGGCATTCGCTTCGATGGCGCCCATTACCGCACCGACATTGCGGCGGAGGAGAAGCGGGTCGCCGCCACCTAGCGCGCCGCTTGATCGGAACGTCTGGCTGTAAAAAGACTGAAAACACAGGAGGATTGCAGGGTGCCAACACAGAAAACTGACGCTTGCGCAGTGGGGATCGTGATGGGTTCCGACACTGATTTTCCGGTGATGAGCCAAGCGGGCGAAGTGCTCGCGAAATTCGGCATTGCTTATGAGATGCAGGTGCTCTCCGCGCATCGCACGCCAGTGCTTGCCCACGAGTACGCCGCGAATGCAGCGTCCCGCGGGCTGAAAGTGCTGATTGCGGCGGCGGGCGGCGCGGCTCACCTGGCGGGAGTCGTCGCCGCGAATACGACTCTGCCGGTGATTGGCGTGCCCATGGCGACCAGCACGCTGGCTGGGCTCGATGCGCTGTTGGCCACCGTGCAAATGCCGAGCGGCATTCCCGTCGCGACCATGGCCATCGACAAAGCGGGAGCGTCGAACGCGGCCATTTTTGCAGCGCAGATTCTCGCGCTATCCGATCCGGAGATTGCGCGCAAGCTGGTGGCTCACAAAGAGAGCCTGGTGAAGTCCGTGGCAGAAAAGAACGCGAGGCTTCAGCAGCTTTTGGCTGAAAAGAAGAAGCCGTAAAAAGGCGTCAGTTGGTTTTCTTCAGTAGCGACGGCGCGCCGGAAGGATGCAGCAGCGAGGGCGCACCCGGCGGCCGCTGCCCGCCAGGGGCCTTGGGTTCCGGGGGAGGCGGCAGCACCCAGGCGAATCCGGATTCCTCGCCGATGGTGGCGAAGGTCTGCCGCGCGTTCGGCGGGGCGATGGCGGCCAGCGCCGCGCGCAGGAACTGCACTCCATCCTGCGCCTTGATTTTCTTGCTGTCGCCCTTAAGCAGCAGATTGGCAACCTCGGCCATGGCCGGATCCGAAGCGACCACCTTCTGCAGCCGCGGATCGTTCTGCCGCAACAGCTCGAGCAGCGTGGGCGGCGCGTTCTTCGGCGGATAATCGAACTCGACGAGGGTGTGCGGCTGTCCCTTCTCCGGCGGATAAAACTGCAGGTACTGCGGCGTGGTGACGCGCGTGTCCCAGTAATCGCCCTGCTCGGGCTGCTGGTCGAGCCCGAATGTTACCTGCCAGACTTCGGGCCCATAACCGGTCATATAATCCGCGATAATGAGTTCGGCGAGGGGTTCGCTGGAGGGCAAATTGATGTTGCTGTGCAGGCCGCTCGCTACCTGGTCGAGGCGCTGCAGCACGCCTCGCCCGATCTGCTCGATGTCCGTGGCCTGGTCGCCGGCTTGAGCCTGGCCCAAATGCGGGCTCTGCGCCCCGGGGACGAATGAACTGCGCAGGTGCGGCAACTCGACGTCGATTTCGGCCAGCATCTGATTGGTGGACGGAGAAAACCAGTCCATTGCGCCCAGCGTGATGGCCATGCGCTCGCTGCTGAGCTGAACGGGAGTTGGCGGGCGCGTGGCCGCCTCGATGGGATTCTCGACGGTGCCCACCAGGATTGCGTTCTTCACCACCGCAATCACCACGCGCCCCGCGGACAGATTGGCCACGATTTCTTCGCGCGGTGCTTCGCTGGTTTCCTGCGCGGAAGCCGACCTCGGCAGGGGAAGGGCAAGGACCGCAAGCAAGCCAAGGCAGCCAACCACAATCAACCAAATACCGGCGCGGGCCCGCGACTGCATGCTGCTACATTACCACAGCCCTACGGTCAAAGCCTGGGCTGCCCAGACGACCACCGGCGCGAGCGCGTGTGCTTCAGCGGCCGCGTCGTTTCAGGTGCTTTGAAGGAGCGGCGGCCTACGAACCGTTCTGACAGACGCTCAAGATCTCGCCCTGGAACGTGGTCTCGTCGTTCACCGACGTGGAAGGCGGTGCGCCAAAGTAAGGCAGCGTGACCAGATCCTGCAAGTTGTAGGTGAATCCATTCACGGTATAGGGATAGGCGCCGTAGTTCGGGTTGGTCTCCAGCGGATCACCCACTTCGAGCGTCCCGCACGGCGTGTTGTTGCCGTTGATGTTGACCACCAGCGGATCGTCCGCCCACTCGCCGACTTCGTGCGATAACGCGGAAACGTCCTGGGCGAAGGCTCCCACGACGTCCACATAAGTCGCCTGAGCGTAGGATTGCGGGGCGGTGGTGCTGCCGGTGGAGCTGTGATAGCCGCCGATGCAGCAGGATCTGTGCTGGGTGAGGTAGACGTCGTAAGTCAGGAAAATGGCAAAGGTGTTGGGCGTGATATTCAGTTTCGTGAGCAGCGATTGCGCCTGTGAATTGAACCAGTTGATGTCGACCAGTCCTGCCCGGAAGCCGAATACGGTACCAGTAGTTCCGTATTGCTTGGGAGGCTTCAGCGTTTGCAGCGGCAGTGTGGTCTCTCCCAGCAACAAATGGTAGTTGTTCGTGCTCCCGGTGACCTCGTTCCAGAAATTTGCGCGCTGAAACGCGTCGATGTACTGGGTCGTGCCCATGGATTTGCCGCCCGAGCTAAAATCCACGGACGACGTAAAAATTGGCGAGGTGGTGGTGTTTTGGATCACCGTGTTTCCGTTCGAGAGCACGGTCGAGGGGTCGTAAGTCGCCCCGTTCGAAATCACGATCTTCACGGGGATAACATACGTCGTAATCGTGGCTGTGCCGTTCGTGGAGGGCACGACGCCTACCATGTTGTACGAGTAGGTCGTTCCCTTATAGCTGAAGGACCCATTCCAGGTCTGCAGCGGGCTGCTCGTCGCTTCGATCGTATTTCGCGGACTGTGCAGCGTTGCCGGAAGGGTCATATACATCGGCCGTTCGCTGCCGCGCGGAATCTGCAGTTCCTGCGCGGCCGCAATTCCAGCGAGAGACAGGAAAGCCAGGATCACAAAGCCCGGCGCCCATTTCCGCGAGAGCGCAACATTGGAACAACCGTTCATGGCAACCTCCATTGTGAAGTGATCGTTACCTCTGCCCCGCCACAGATAAAATCCCACCACCCGCTCGATCGATGGCAAACGAACTCGCCGAATACGGCGACTCATCGCTGCCGATCGCGAAAACCCCAATTTTTCGGTCCGGTAAGAACAACAGAAAGGTGACTGCCGTGCGGCCAACCGCAGCAGCGGCCCTCCACCCACCCTGAAACCAATGGCGGAGAAACTACTCTGGCGTCCGGGCGAAGTCAATCAAAATGTAGGGTAGTGGCCGGTTACTCCAGCTCGCCACTGACTGGTTGGCAGCAGCAGGAACCAGGCGCTTTTTGCACACGCCTCCCCGATGAACGATAATTTTAGTAAGATTCTGGTGCGCCAATAGGGGGAGAACTGTGGCAATTGTCGACATCTTTAAGCCGTCCGGGCTGCGATCGCTGCGGTCGATCCGGCACAACGGAAAGCGCGTTTCGGAGATCCTGGACGCGCACGCGCGATACATTCGCGGCGACGAAAGCGGCGCGCGCGCCGACTTTTCCGGCGCCGCTCTCGCGCGCGCGGATTTCAGCCGCTGCAATCTTCCTTACGCCAGCTTCCGGGGAGCAAACCTCGAAGGCGCGAACTTCCGCGAAGCCCGGCTCTCTTCCGCCGATTTCACCGGCGCACGGATGCACAAAGCGGATCTGCGGAAAGCCGATCTAACCGAAGCAAATCTGAGCGGAACCGGCTTGGAACACGCGGTGATCGCCGGCGCTGAAATTTTTCGCGGCGATCTGCGCAATTCGGATTTGCGAGGCGCCGATCTTTCGGCGGCGAATCTGCGCGATGCCCAGATGCAGGGCGCGAGATTGGCGGGCGCGACACTGCGAACGACGGTGCTTCGCGAAACGAAACTCGAGGGCGTCGATCTTTCCGGAGTCGATCTGTCGACCGCGCTCCTCCCGCGCAATTACTCGCCGGCAGGCGCCGGAGCGGCGCCGCGAGAGGATTCATGACCAACGCGCCCTAGCTGGTGGTCGACGATTACGCCGAGGGGTCGGGCTGGGCCGGTTCCGAGGCCACAGACCGGCGCGCGCGCGCCTACTGCGAACTGCTCGAACGCGGGCGCGTCCTGTTTTTCGAGCGCCCGCCCTTCCGCTTTCCCGAGGCGGACCGCGAGTTCCTTCTGGCACAGGAATGGACCGACCTGCGCATGCACAAGAACGTTTCTTACCGTCCGGCGGAGGACGTTTTGCGCGGCATTTCCGGCGATGCGGGCCAAGTCGGGCGGATCCGTTCGATCTTTCGCGACTACAGCGCAGGCGTCATCGACTTCGCAAAAAGTTTCCTGGAGCCCTATGCCAACAAATGGACGCTCGATTTCGCCAGTTTCCGCCCCATTGAGGAAGAGCGCCGCGGCCTGCCGCTGCACAAACGCAACGATCTGCTGCACGTGGACGCCTTTCCCAGCCGGCCCACCCGCGGAGGAAGAATCCTGCGCGTGTTCACCAACCTGAATCCCGAAAAGCCGCGCGTGTGGAACACCACCGAGAATTTCGAGTGGCTCGCGCGGCAGCACGCGGAGCGCGCGGGCCTGCGCCAAATCGCCGCCGCAGACGGGTTCGTCAGCCGCACGGTGCAGAACTGGGGCGCCAAGCTCGGCTTCAGCGGTTTTGGGCGCACGCCCTACGACACGTTCATGCTGCGCTTCCACGATTACTTGAAGGAAAGCCAGGAATTTCAGGCCAAGTGCCCGAAAATTCGCATGGAGTTCCCGCCGGGAGCCACCTGGCTGATTTTCACCGACGGTGTGGCGCACGCCGTGCTTTCCGGGCGGTTCGCCATCGAGCAGACCTTTCTGATTCCGCCCAGCGCGCTGGTTGCGCCGCAGTTCGCGCCGTATAAGATCCTGGAGCAGATCGCCGGCGCGCCGCTCGTCTCATAAGCGGCTCGCGCGGGAACTGCGCAGTGGACGCGGGCGCTTGGCGTGCCGGATGAATCCCGCACGGACACCAGGTAAATCGCCATCGCAATTCCCACCAGTGCCAGGAACAGAGCGATCGCAACGTTCTGGCCCAGCGAACGGGCCGGCGGCGGAGCGCCCCGGTCGAGTTGCCGGACGAGTCGAGCGTGCTGGCGTGCCGCCGAAAGATTCACCAGCACGCCGACCGCGATCAGCGCAGTCCCGAACCAAAGCGATGGTCCCGATGAAGTGGGCGGCCCGGCCGCTTGAAAGATCTGCAGTTTCTGCAGGAACAGCCCGAAGCGAGCCACGACAAAACCGAATCCCATGAGGGCCAGCCCGGTGCGCACCCAAGCCAGGAACGTGCGCTCTGCCGCGAGGTAGTCGCGCAGACCGCCTTTCGTTGTTTCCGATGGCATTTCTTGTCCCACAGAATCGAACCGCGAATATACACCAAAGGCTGGGAATGAACCGAACTACAGCGAGATCCACAGCACGTTCGTACGTTGTCTGGCAGTCCGACCAGCGGAAGAAGCCAGGTCTGTTTCAGCTTTGTTGAGACCTTACGGGAGGAGGCACGGCCTCGGGACAGCGGAACACATGCTTCCGTAGGCGCAGTCAGCAGAGTCTCTCTTATAAGGCGCTTGTATTGATAGGTTTGGGACAGCTTGACGCGATGCCTGCTAGCACGTACAATGGTGCTGCACAGATTTACGTGCTGCAGGCCCATGAAAGCCAATATCACCCTGAAACTCGAATCCGAACTGCTCCGGGAAGTCCGCATTCTCGCTGCGGAACAGGGTACCTCCGTCAGCGCCCTGCTCGCCGATCACCTCGGCGAACTCGTCCGCGAGCGAAAGGGCTATGATCGCGCCCGCAGGCGCGCACTCGCGCGACTGCGGACCGGATTGGAGTTGGGCTCCAATCGCCCTGCCTCCCGAGCTGAGCTCCATGAACGATAAGTGTTTCGTGGACACAAACATTCTGGTGTACGCCCATGATTCTATGGCCGGACCAAAGCATGACCTTGCCCGGGTACTCGTTGAAGACCTGTGGAATTCGGGGACCGGAGCAGTGAGCACGCAGGTGCTGCAGGAACTTTGCATCAGCGTCCGGCGCAAAGCGGTGCGCCCGCTGTCCGAGGACGAAACGCGGCGACTGATTCAGGACTATTTGAGCTGGGAGGTGGTGGTGAACACGCCGGAATCGATCCTCCGTGCCTTGGAACTGGAAGAGCGCTATCAGCTCTCATTTTGGGACGCCCTAATCGTCTGCGCGGCGGAAAGTTCGGGCGCGTCAGTTCTTTATTCCGAGGATTTTGCCAGCGGACAAAGGTACGGATCAGTTCGCGCGCTCAATCCGTTTGTGGACCACGCCGAGTGAGGAAGTTCTGAACAGTTCCACGCCGCGGGTGCGAGGGCCTGGCTGGGTGCCGTGTGGTTTTGCCGCTCCTTCACCGACCCTAGGCAGGAACGCGTTCCGGGCAGCGAAACAGATGCTTCTCGAGGGCGGCATCGAGTTCGTGCGGATGGATGGGTTTGGCCGTGTAATCGTCCATACCGGCTGCGAGGCAACGTTCCCGATCGCCCTTCATGGCGTGGGCGGTAAGCGCAACCACCGGGATGTGCGCTCCCGTACCATTCTCTTTCGCGCGCAGAGCCTGCGTGGCTTCGTATCCGTCCATCTCCGGCATCTGAACGTCCATCAGAACGAGATCGAAAGCTTCCTTGTCGAGCGCATCCAGCGCTTCGCGCCCGTTGGCCACCAGGGTGACGCGGTGGCCGCGTTTCTCCAGCAGACGCCCGATCAGCCGCTGGTTGATGACGTTGTCCTCCGCCACCAGCACATGGCGCACCGTGCTTCGCCCCGCACAGTCTCGCGGCAAACGACCAGCCGCCGCAATCGCTTGCGTTTCGCCCGGCACGCGCAGAACTCGCACGATGGCTTCGCGCAGCTCGGCCTGGCGAATGGGTTTGATCAGATAGGCGGAAACGTGCAGCTCCTGGCAGAGCGCCGCATCGCCTCGATGGCCCGACGAGGTGAGCATCATGATCGTCGCGGCGGAGAGCTCCGGAATTTCGCGGATGCGCCGGATCAACTCGAAGCCGTCCATGTGGGGCATATGACGATCCGTCAGCAGCAAATTGTATGACGCTCCCGAACCCTGCGCTTCCAAGAGCGCCCGCAAGGCTTCTTCCCCGCTCGCGACCCCGTGGCAGCTCACTCGCCAGAGCGTGAGCATTTGTTCCAGGATGCGCCGGTTTGTACCGTTGTCGTCCACGACCAGCACCCTGATGTCACGCGGCAATTCGAGCGGGCTGAGGCTCGCGGGCGCATTGGCTTTTTTCTCGACCGCCTCCAGTTGCAGCGTGAAATGAAATTGCGTGCCCAGGCCCACTTCGCTATCCGCCCAAATCCTTCCGCCCATCAGGCGGACCAGGCGGCTGGCGATGCTCAGCCCCAGCCCCGTACCGCCGTACTTGCGGGTGATCGAGCTGTCGGCCTGGAAGAAGGGGTCGAAGATGGTTTTTAGTTTATCGCGCGGGATGCCAATGCCCGTATCCGAGACGATGAAATGCAGCGTGGGCGGGGCCTCATCCGCCGGATCGACCTGGACTCCCACCGCGACTTCACCTTGCTCGGTGAACTTGATGGCGTTGCCCACAAGATTCAGGATGATCTGGCGAATGCGTGTGGAGTCTCCCCTCACGAGTTCCGGGACGCCGGGAGCCATATCGCAGAGCAGTTCGAGGCCTTTTTCGTCGGCGCGCAAGGCCAGAGTGCGCAGGGTTGCGTCCAAGGCGTCGCGCAGATCGAACTCGGCCAGTTCAAGATCGATCTTGCCGGCTTCGATTTTCGAAAAGTCGAGGATGTCGTTGATCACGGTCAGCAGCGTGTCCGCCGAGACCTTGACGGTTTCGAGATACTCGCGCTGCTCGCCGGTGAGTTCGGTGCCCAGGGCCAGCTCCGTCATGCCCACCACGCCGTTCAGCGGCGTGCGAATTTCGTGGCTCATGTTGGCCAGGAATTCGCTTTTGGCGCTGCTGGCGGCGGCCAGGGCCTGGTTGGCCTGCGCCAGGTCGCGCGTGCGTTCCTGAACGCGCTTCTCCAGTTCAACAGCGCGCAGCCGCAATTGCCGGGTGTACAGCCTTTGGGCCGCGCCGGCAATCAGAACGACCAAGATTGCGGCCAAGCTGTAGAACCAGAACGTCTGATAGAAAGCGGGCTTGAGCGTGAAGGGCAGCGTGGCGCCCGCTTCGTTCCACACGCCGTCGCTGTTGGAGGCGATCACCCGGAAACGGTAAGCGCCCGGCGGCAGATTGTTGTAATAGGCGGCGCGGCGGGTGCCGGCGTCGACCCAATCGCGATCGTGCCCTTCGAGCATGTATTTGAAGCGCACGCGCGAGGGAATCAGCAGGCTCAGCGCCGTGTAGTGGAATTCGATGCGCTCGCTTTGCGGGCCAATTCGAAGATCCGGCTGGAGCGGGATCGGTACGTCATCGACCATCGCGCCTTCAATCACCACCGGAGGCGGCTGAGCGTCCCGCGCGAGGTGATGCGGATCGACTACGACCAAGCCTTTCTTGGTGACGAACCAAAGCTTGCCGTCGCGGGTCCGCCAGCCCCCCGGCTGATTGCCCGGACCGGTGGCCTCGCTCGTCTTCATGCCGTCCGCGGTGTTGTAAACGACTGAGGGAACGCGCGAGATGTGGCCTTCGGCAAAATCTTCGAGATCCTTCTGGCTGACCTCGTAAATGCCGTTGCCGGTGCTGATCCAAAGATTGCCGGCGCGATCGAAAAGAATGGCGGTTGGATAGTCGTCGAAAAGGCCGGCCTGGCTGGTGTACCGCGTGACGCGTCCGTCGCGCAGGCGAAACTGGGTCAGGCCAGGAGTTCGTCCAGCGAGCCAAAGGCTCCCTTCACCGTCGTCAAAGATGCCGGTGACCGGAAACTTGATTTCCGGCTGTTGAGCCTGTGAGGGCGGTTCACCTTTCGCAAATTTGAACAGGCCCTTTACCGTTCCGAACCAGAGCGTTCCCTGGCGGTCGCGATAGATGGTGAAGGTGTAATTGCCGGGGCGCGAGAGCGGCGTACTTTGGCCGTCGAAGGTCAGGGGGCTAAGAGTGTTGTTCTTGAACCGGTAGTCAGCCGTGTCATCCACGGAAACGATCAGGCCTTCGTCATCCTCGCTGATCGCGGGAATATTCCTGCCCTGAAGCCGGCCTTTTGCGGTGAACTCCTGGAAGTTTCCATTCTTGAAACGGATCAGAGTTCCCGAGATGCCCAGCCACAAGCTGCCATCCTTCGCTTCAAAGATCGACGTGGGATACAGGTTCGTGAAGCCGTTCCGCGCATCCCAGGTTTTAACCACCCTACCGTCTCTGATTTGCGCCAGGCCGCCGCCGCGGCAGACCACGAAGATGCTGCCGTCGCGAACCTGCAGAACCGCCGTGACCAGGTTCGAGGGAAGGCCTTCCTCATTGGTAATCGTGATCAGCTTCGTATCGCGGAAGCGATCGAGGCCGCTCGCCGTGCCCACCCAAAGGCTGCCCTCGCGGTCCTCATAAAGGGCGAGAACCCGGTTGTCGGTCAGGCCGTTGGGCTGGCCATAAACCGCGGTCTCGCGGTGGGACACGCGCACCAGCCCACGATCGCTGGTACCAACCCACAGGCTGCCCTGGTGATCATCCAGAACCCCGTGCACCTCGGAGTGGAGCACGCCGGGGAAGAGCTTCTGCAAACTAAGGTGATCGGGGCTTAACCGATAGAGCCCATTCGTGGTGCCCACCAACATCCCGAGTTGACGGTCTGCCGCGAGCGTCGTGAAACCAAGAGGACCATAGTTGCCTGGGACTTCGGAAAGTTGGCCCTGGCGGTATGCAAATAGCCGCGAGGCTCCGAAGATCCACACCGTTCCTTGCGCGTCCTCGAAGAACGCGTCGACCCAGCCGACGTGGCCCTGCAACAGGGCCGGAGTGCCGCCACGCAGCACGTAGATGAAGGAGTCCGAACCGATGAAAACTTCGTGCTCGCGGGACTCGAAAAGCGTGCGAATGGCGCCATCGGGCAAAGGCGCCGGTGGCCGATAGTCTGAGAAGGCGCCGTCCCTGTAGATCAGCGTGTGCGTCGTCGTGCGCACCAGCAAATCTCCGCCGGCGCCCAGGCAAATTGCTCCGACGGGCTCCGATATGGGCTTGCCGTTCACCACCGGCTGGATCAGCACGAAACGGACGCCATCGAAGCGGACCAGGCCAGCGGACGTGCGCAGCCACAAGTAGCCGTCCGGCGTTTGCAGGATCTGATACACCGCTTCGCCAATCAGGCCGTTCTGCGAAGTCCAGAAGTCATGGCCGTATTGATCGATGTTCTTGCCGGGATCGAGAGCGAACGCGAGGCTCGAGAAGGCGAGGAGTGCAACCAGAAACAGCAGTGCGGTCCGAGCCAGCCGCATCATCGCCGGCACACAGGCAATCAGCCGACCTTGCCGCGTCGCTGCTGAATGTGAGATAGCGTGCGAATCACAGTGATTGAAAACGAGCCATCGGGTGCGCATGTGGCTGGCGATGTTCCATCGGATCAGAACCCTGCCTTGAGAGCGGAACGCCGCGCAGTCCGGAGTGCAATTCGCCATCCAGTATCCAGCTGAGAGCGAATCGAAGGCAGACAGAAAGGGCAAGGGTTAGCTGGCGTTCGCGCGATTGGCGAACCTTGGAAAAATTGGCGATGTGCCAGCCGGGTCGGGCCGTATCAAAGAGGAACAGTCCCGTAGCCGCGCCACTCAGGCGTAGTTTCTGAGGATTTCCGCGAGCTGCGAGCGCCAGTCCGCCAGGGCGAAGCCGAAAGTAGCAGCGAAACGGGCGTTCGAGAGAACGGAGTAGGCGGGGCGGCGTGCCGGCGTGGGATATTCGGCGGTCGTGATCGGGACGATTCGCTTCGCGATGATGGGGTGCCCCGCAGTGGCAGCAGCGAGCCAGTCCATAGCGCCCGGGACAGAATGAGTCGCCGCAGACGAGCCCCTGCCTCGAACCTCGTCGAGAATCGCGACGGCGAAACCGTGCCACGTGGTTTCGCCCGCAGCGGTCATGTGGTACGTGCCGGCGTGTTCGGCGAGGAACGCAACAGGATCGGCTTTCGCGGTGGACAGCAGGTCGGCCGCGGCGCGGGCAATGGCGCGGGCGGTGGTGGGCGCGCCGGACTGGTCGTTGACGATGCGCAGCTCTTCGCGCGTACTGGCCAGGCGCAGGATCGTCAACAAAAAATTCCTTCCGCTGGTCGCGTAAACCCAGGCGGTGCGCAGGATGATGTGCGGAGCGCCCGAGGTGCGGATCGCTTCTTCTCCGGCGAGCTTGGTCCGGCCATAGACGCTGAGCGGTTTCGTTGCGTCGTCTTCGGTGTAGGGCGAGCGCTTCGTTCCGTCGAAAACGTAATCCGTGCTGTAATGCAGCAGAAGCGCGCCCGCTCGTTTCGCTTCTTCGGCGAGGACCGCGGGAGCCTCCGCATTGACCGCGCGCGCCAGCGCCTCTTCCTTCTCCGCCTGATCGACTGCGGTGTAGGCCGCCGCGTTGATGATGATGTTCGGCCGCGTTTGCACGACCGCTCGGCGAATTTCCTCCGGCTTCACGAGATCCAGTTCCCTGTGCCCCACAGCGGTCAGTTCGCCAATCGCAGGAAGGAACCGGGCGAGTTCCGAACCCACCTGTCCGTCCTTGCCGGTGAGCAGGATGCGCGGCTTCATTTTGCGGAATAACGCGGCAGACGATCGCGCGGCACGTCCGCGAGCGCCGGAAGTCTCGCGTCCTTCTCCGACACAAGCGGGGCGGCCACGCCCCAGTCGATGTTCAGGGCAGGATCGTTCCAGCGGATGCCATGCTCGTCGGCGCGGTCGTAAAAATCGCTGCACTTGTACAGGAATTGCACCGAGTCGCTGCGCGCGAGAAAGGCGTGCGCGAACCCGGTAGGGATGTAAATCATGTTGTGTGCGGCGGCGGAAAGAGTGACGCTCGCCCATTGGCCGAACGTCGGCGAGCCGATGCGGATGTCGACGGCGATGTCGAGCGCTTCACCTTCCACCACCCGGCAGAGTTTGGCCTGCGCGTGATGCAGTTGATAGTGCAGGCCGCGCAGCGTCCCTTTCGCGGAGCGCGAGTGATTGTCCTGAACGAATTCCTCGGAAATGCCGAGCGACGTGAAGCGCTCGCGGTGATAAGTCTCAATGAAAAAGCCGCGCGCGTCCTCGAAGACGGACGGCCGCAACTCCCACACGCCGGGAAGAGAAGTTTCGATTCGCTGCATCGTCAGCGGAGAGCCTACGACTGAGATTTCGGAGCGGCTGCTAAATCTTCCAGCGACGCGTCGCGCTGGATGTAATATTTCTCGTAATACGACTGATACTCGCCCGCGCGGATTTGCGTGACCCACTCGGCATTCGCGCGATACCACTCGATGGTCTGGCGCAAGCCTTCGTCCAGCGGAACGGCCGGCTTCCATCCCAGGTTTCGGGCCATTTTCGAACAGTCCAGCGCGTAGCGCCGGTCGTGCCCCGGACGATCCTTCACGTAGGTCAGCAAGGTTTCAGGCTTGTTCATGACGCGCAGCAAGCGCTGTGCCATATCAAGATTTTCGACCACGTCCAGGCCGCCGATGTTGTAGACCTCGCCGACCTGCCCGCGCTCGAGCACCGCCAGAATTCCGCGGCAGTTGTCCTCCACATGCAGCCAGTCGCGTTGCTGCTTGCCGTCGCCATAGATGGGCAGCGGCTTGCCATCCAGCGCGTTGGTGATCAGCAGCGGAAGGAATTTTTCGGGAAACTGGTACGGGCCGTAGTTGTTCGAAGAGCGCGTGATCAGCGCCGGGAAATTGTACGTGCGCACGTAGGAACGCACCAGGAGATCGGAACTGGCTTTGGAGGCCGAGTATGGGCTGCTTGGATGCAGCGGCGAGTCCTCCTGGGCGCACGCGCCTGCCGGTAGATCGCCGTACACTTCATCCGTCGAAATGTGGACGAAGCGGGGAATGCCCAGCTTGCGCGCTACCTGCAGCAGAACGAATGTACCTTTGACGTTCGTCTCGATGGCCGCGGCCGGTTCGTAAATGCTGCGGTCCACGTGCGATTCCGCGGCGAAGTGGACCACGGCGTCGCAGCCGCGCATGGCCTGCTCGACCGCCGCCGCGTCGCAAATATCGCCGCGCACGAACGAGTACCGCCGATCCTGGTCGACCGAACGCAGATTCGCCAGATTCCCCGCGTAGGTCAGCGCATCGTAGTTGACGACCGCGCTCTCCGCCTTCTGCGCCAGAACCTGCCGGATGAAATTCGAGCCGATGAATCCCGCCCCGCCCGTAACCAGGATCTTCATGGCGTCACTTTCGGGCGCGACGCCGCCGGCGCAGCCCCCAGCTTGCGCTTCAGGGCCACCGCCTCGACAGCTTTCACCGGCTTGGCCGCCTTGGCGGGCTTCGCCGCGGCCGGAATGGGAAGCTTGTTAGCGTCCGTTTCAGCCACCAGCGTGTTCGCGCGCAACAGCGAATCGAAGGTCCCCGCGTCCGTCCACCAACCGTCGAGGATTTCGCAGGTCAGCTTCCCTTCTTCGATGTAGAAGTTGTTCACGTCGGTGATTTCCAGTTCGCCGCGGCCGGAGGGCTTCAGCCGGCGGATCTTCTGGAACACGCTCGCGTCGTACAGATAGATCCCGATCACCGCATAGTTCGATTTGGGCGCTTTGGGTTTTTCTTCGATGCTGACCACCCGCTCGCCGCGGATTTCGGCCACGCCGAAACGCTCGGCGTCGGAAACTTCCTTCAGAAGGATCTTCGCGCCGTCCTTCTGCTTCTTGAAATTCTCGACGGCCTTGCAAATGTTGTTCTCGATGATGTTGTCGCCCAGAATCACGCAGATGCTGTCGCCCGCGGCAAAGAATTCGGCCAGGCCGAGCGCCTCCGCGATCCCGCCCTCGCCTTCCTGGTACGTGTAGTTCAGATGGCGCAGCCCAAAATCGCGCCCATTACCCAGCAGCCGCAGGAAATCGCCGGCGTTCTTCCCGCCGGTCACCAGCAGAATCTCCTCGATCCCCGCGTTCACCAGCGTCTGGATGGGGTAATAAACCATGGGCTTGTCGAAAACGGGCAGCAGGTGCTTGTTGGTGACGCGCGTGAGCGGATTCAGCCGGCTTCCCGTTCCTCCTGCCAGAACCACACCTTTCATGGACCTTCCCTTTCTGCTGGGACTTGCTGAAACTGAGGCGACCGCAACCGTCCTGCAATTATTACAGGGCGAGCGAGGGGCGGGCAAGGGAGAACACAATGCTGCTTGAGTAGCGATCAGCGGCTGTGTGCACCTGAGCCCCAGTACGCAAATTTGCCCGCCTGCTCACCCGTCCTAAGGGCTCCGGCTATGCCATCACTGCGGCGAGCTGCTGCGCGGCAGCGTGCGCAAGTAGGCGATGATGGCCACCGCGTCTTCGTGTTTCAGGTGGTAATTGTGCATCGGCGCGCGTATGGGCAAGCCGTTCGGGCCAATCCCCTGCTCCAGAATTTTTTCGCCCTGCTGCTCGGTGAAGGACGGGAAACCGGCAAGAGCCGGCGCGCGCATGGCCCAGTTGGGGTCCGGATGGACGGGCATGATCCAGATGGCCGCTCCCTGCAGCCAGCGCGAGTGGTCCGGCTGGCCATCGGCGTCGCGCGGCGTGTGGCATTCCCAGCAGCGCGCCACTTCCTCGACCAGATAGCGCCCGCGCTCGATCTCTGCCGGGGTAGCCGCGGGAAAACCCCCGGCTTGGGCCGTTGCGGCCGTCTTCGCTTTCTTCTGAGCAGCCTTCCGCGCAGGGGGTTTGGCGAAAGCAGCCGGCGCAGCAAGCAAAATCAGTGCGGAAAATACGATTGGACATTTCACAGGACTGTGTCCCTCGGTAGTGAATTAATTCCTGCGGCGCGCAACGCAAAAATCGGCCGCGCAGCCGCGAACAGCATATCAAACGCAGTGGCGAGTGACGAGTGGCCAGCCGCGGAAAAAACAGCCGCACCAGCGTCCCGCGAACTTCACCCAACCAATTTGGGGTGCTGCAAATGGAACGTGGTGGCGTCCTGATAGGCGCGGGCGAAGGCCAGCAAGCGCTCCTCGCCATAGAGTTGCCCCAGGAACGTCAAGCTGACGGGCGTGCCCGGCCCGCCGTAACCGCCCTCGATCTCACCCTTCGCGTCTTTCTGTGCGGGTGGCGCGTCTTCGCCGCGAAAACCGTTGGGCAGTATCAGCGCGGGATGCCCGGTCAGGTTGGTGACCGGCAATTGCTCGCTGTTGGTGGGCGCCACGATCACGTCGAAGCCTTCGAAGGCCTTCGAAACGGCTTCCATCGCCAGCAGGCGCGCGCGATTGGCCTGAATGTACTCGACGGCCGGGATGAACCGCGCGCAGCGGAATACATTCGGCCACTGATCGGGTCCTTGCAGGGTAAGCAATTTGTCGCGGCCCGTGCGCGTGAGCTCGTCGAACGCCGCGGCGGCTTCCGCGCTGAGCAGCGGTGTCACGGCGTCGTACGGAAACTTCGGAATTTCCACCGGGATCAGATTCACGCCCATGGATTGGAGCTTGGCTAGCGCAGCCTGGTCGAAGCGCCGGTCGTATTCGGCGTGCGCGCGGAATTTCTGGAAATTCGACATCTGCTCGTCGAACTTCTTCTTCTCGGCGGGTGTGAGCTGCGCTTCGGGCTTGGGCGGCTTGGGCGGCTCGATGGGACGCTCGAAATCCGATTTCAAGCAGCCCACCCGCAGCGTGCGCCAATCCAGGCGCGCGTCCCAATTGAACGCGGCCGGCTGAACCGTGCGGTCGCCGCCATCCGGGCCGTAGATCGCGTGCAACGCCAGCGCCGTATCCTCTACTGCGCGGCAGATGGGCCCGAGTTTGTCCATGGTCCACGAAAGCGCCATCGCCCCCGTGCGCGGCACCAGCCCAAACGTCGGGCGCAGGCCCGTGCAGCCGCAGCGCGTGCTGGGCGACGATATCGATCCCAGCGTTTCCGAACCGATGCTGAACGCGACGCAGCCCGCCGCTGTGGCCGAAGCCGGCCCGGCGGATGACCCGCTCGATCCTTGCGCCGGATTCCACGGATTGCGCGTTTTGGCGCCAAACCAGGTGTCATCCATCGCGAGCGCGCCCAAGCTGAGTTTGGCCACCAGCACCGCGCCGGCCGCGTCCAGGCGCTTCACCACCGTGGCATCCTCGTCGATCATCTGGTCCTTGTACGGCGCTGCGCCCCAGGTGGTGCGATAGCCTTTCACCGCCAGCAGGTCCTTGGCGCCCCACGGCAGGCCGTGCAAGGGCCCGCGATATCTTCCGGCGTCAATGTCGCGATCCGCCTCTTTGGCTTGCGCGCGGGCGCGATCTTCGGTGAGCGTGATCACGAAATGCAGCAGCGGGTCGTAGCGCTTCAAGCGGTCGAGATACATCTCGGTTAGCGCAACCGAGGAAATGCGTTTCGCGCGCATCAGTTCGGCCAGCTCGCGCACTGTGGCGAAGCAGATGCCCTCGATGTTCTTGGGCGCTCGCGCCGCAACCGCGGGAGCCGCCGATATGCGCAGCGGCCGCTTTTCCCTCTCGAATTTCGTCGAGGCCAGCACCGGATCGAAATTGAACGCGGGCGCCGCCGAGTTGGGCATATGCAGTTGATAGATTTCGTCGTAGCCCTTGGCCTGATCGGCTAGCGCGGAAACCATCATCTGGCGGTCCTCGGCGGGAATGGGGACGTCCGCGATCACCGCGGCCTGCTCGACCATCTCGGGCGTGATTTTGTCTTTGCCCGCAGCCAGCGCCCATAGCACGCCGGGGAAAAGCGTCGAAGTCAGACCCAATCCGGAACAGGCGGCCACAAACCGGCGACGATCGATCATTCCAGGCACCTCGCAGCGAAAATGTCGGCACGCAGTGTAATACATCTGGCGTGGCGGTTGAATGCCCGGCGTGTTCTCTGCGCGACGTCCAAGGGTGATGGGCGTTACAGACTCATGCGCGTGGCCGGTAGGAAAATATCATTGCCAGGGCGCTCGAGGTGCAACATGGCAACGAAAGTAGCGCAACTCGTTTCCACCTGTCCCTGCGGCAGCACCGATTTCGAGGAGGTCGGCGTCAAGCTGGAAATGGAAGTCGAGTCCGTGACCGGCGCGTGGCCGCGCCCCGTTTGCGTCTTTATGCGCACCTGCGAGCACTGCGGCCAAGTCACCTTCTGGACCGAGTCCTCGCGCGCGCACAAACCCGCGGAACCCAAGAGCTCCAAGGACCTGCTCGACCGCTCCTAATCTCCCGCACGGAGCGCCAGCGGCGCATCCTCAGCTTGAGACTCAAGGCACCAGCGCGTTACGCCCTCTCAATGTGACGCCAATACTGACGCCGGCGCAAATAGCTCGTCACCGCAGCAGATCGCGCGTATGGCTTAAATCCAACAGAATGAATGGTGCCCAAGAGAGGACTCGAACCTCCACGACCTTGCGGCCACTAGCTCCTGAAGCTAGCGCGTCTGCCAATTCCGCCACTTGGGCAATCGGGTGGGGCCAGACACAGCAAAAGGCTGCGAATTCATATTGCCGTTGGAGGGCAGGTTTGTCAACGAGGACACCGCCCTGCAACAACTCTTGACCCAGCCCCGCGCCCCGCCTAAATTAGCTAAAAGGGCTTCTTGTGCGAAGCCGGGAGCACGCGAGAACGAGATGGCCTCAACCTGCAAAATGCTCGAACGCCGGCGCGCCAGCCGCGTTCGCGTGCGCATTCCCCTGACGGTCACCTGGGACAGCGGCGACGGAGAGCCGCTGCAGACGGCCGGTTTCACTACGGAAGTGAGCCGCTGCGGCGCCCGCGTGCGCGTCCCCTTTTCCGCGCCCATCGGATCGCGCATCCGCGTGAGCAAGGATTCCTCGCAACAGTCGCGCGAATTCCGCGTCATTCGCGCCAGCGAACGCAAGCGCGACGGAACATTCGAGTTGGGCGTCGAGATCCTCTATCCCGCCCGTAATTTCTGGGATGTGAAGTTCCCGGACGACTCGTTCGAGTACGCCGACAGCCTCGAGCACGAGTTCCCCTGCGTTTGATTTTTTTTCGATCGCTGAATTCTTATCGTTGGATTTCCGCCGCGCCCTGGCTACCTAGCCGCCGCAGCGCTCATTTCGCCTGAGCCTGCAGGGCCTCCGCCAGCAACTCCTTCAGCTTGGCGAACGCGCGCTCCGCTTGCGGCTCGTTGTAGGCAGGAGAGTGGTCCGGGACGGTCCAGCCGTGGCGCGCGCCGTCGTAAACTTCGCTTTCGTAGCTTCCGCCCCAGGCCGCCAGCGCGCGATCGAATTTTTCGATCGCTTCCTTGGGCATCGAGCGGTCCTCGACGGCATGCCCGAAATACAGGCGCGCCTTGATGCGCGGCAGCAGCGTGTGCGGGCTGGTGGGCGCATCCGTATAGAGCCCGCCGCCGTGGAACGAAGCGACCGCGGCAATCTGGGTCGGCCGCACAGCGGCTGCGCGCATGGCCATTGCTCCGGTGAAACAGAAGCCCACCACGCCGAAGGCCTTTCCGCGGACGGACGGCTGCTTGGCCAGAAAATCGATGTAGGCGGCTAAGTCGCGGTCCATCGCGTCCGGCGGCAGCGCGGCGCGCAGCTCATTGACGCGTTTCATGAACCGCTCATCGCCGATCGTGAACGGGGAATCGAAGAGCGGCGGCTTGCCGTTGCGATAAAACGCGTTCGGCAACAGCACCGCGTACCCCTCCGCAGCGACGCGCCGGGCCATGCCCTGATTTGCGGCGCGGATGCCGACGATGTCGGTGAGGTAGAGCACGCCGGGCCAGCGGCCCTCTTTCTCCGGCTGAATCAGGAAGCCGTCGGCAACGCCATCCGCGGTTGGAATGCTGATTTCTCTCTCGACCATGCGACCTCCTATCATTCGTGTGGACGGTAGACGTCGTGTTCGCGATTCAGCGTATCGATCTGGCGATTGAGGAATCGGAGAGACAGAAAGAGATGCCGGAGCAACCAAAGGAAAATTGCCGCTGAAATTAGTAACAGGGCCGTCTGCCACGCGCGTTCTGCGCGAGCACTCGCTAGAACCAAACTAATCGCGGAGACACCGAAGACCAAGATTCCATAGCTAACGGCAACCCTCTTCGCCTTGATTTGCCCGCGTTGCCGAATCCATTCCGGCACGCCGCGCCTATCGCGCGAGCGGTCCCGGAGCGAAAGAATCAGCGCAGCGAGACCAACGACGAGGCCTATAAATGAGGCGATTGTGACGGCGGTGACGACATTGTCGCGAGAGATCGACAAAATCGCCATACTTCCTTCTTACTTCTTCTCCGGCTCAGCGGGCGGCGCTGGCGCGGCGGCGCCGTTGGTCGCTTCCTCTTCTTCCTGGATGGCGGCGGCCGCGGCGATGCGGTCGCCTTCGTCCAGCCGCAGCAGGCGCACGCCCTGCGTTGACCGCCCCGCCTCGCGAATTTCGCCCGAGTGCACTCGAATCACTTTGCCCTGGTGCGTGATGATCATGACGTCGGACTCTTCGCGCACCTGCACCGCCGCGACCACCGGGCCGTTGCGCTCGGTCGACTTCAAATTGATCACGCCCTTGCCGCCGCGCGACGTCACGCGGTATTCCGCCAGCGGCGTGCGCTTCCCGTAACCTTTTTCCGCGACGGTGAGCATCAGCGAGGTAAGCGATTCGCGGATATGGTCGCTCTCCAACTGCTCCAGATCCTGCGATTCCTGCTTGAACTCCTGCGCGATGATCCCGAAGTCCGGCTGCACCGCTTCCATGCTGACCACGTAATCGTCTTTCCCCAGGTCCATGCCATTCACGCCGCCGGCCGCGCGCCCCATCGCGCGCACTTCCGTCTCCCGGAACAGAATGGCCTGCCCATCGTGGCTGGCGAGGAAAATCATCTGCTTGCCGTCGGTCAGCTTCGCGCCGATAAGCTCGTCGCCCGATTCCAGATTGATGGCGATGATCCCCGACGGGCGCGGATTCGAGAATTCCGCGATCGCCGTCTTCTTCACTGTGCCGTTCTTGGTGGCGAGGAAGACATATCTGCTTTCCTCTTCCAGATTGCGCGCGGCCACCACCGCCGTCAGCTTCTCGCCCTCCTGGAAGCGCACGATGTTGTTGATGGCTTTGCCGCGCGTCGCCGCAGCCGCTTCGGGAATTTCGTACACCTTGAGCCAGTAAATGCGCCCCTTCGAAGTGAACAGCAGGATGTAGCTGTGCGCCGAGGCCACGAAGAAATGCTCGACGAAATCGTCTTCGCGCGTGCGCGCGCCAATGCGCCCCTTCCCGCCGCGCGACTGATGCCGATACACGTCGACGGAGGTGCGTTTGATGTATCCCGCGTGGCTCACGGTAATCGCCATTTCTTCATCTTTGATCAGGTCTTCGAGCTTGATTTCCTCGACGCGATCGACGATCTGCGTGCGCCGGTCGTCGCCGTACGCCTTGATCACGTCGCGCAGTTCGCTGACGATCACGCCCTTCAGCTTCTTTTCGCTGGCCAGAATTTCCTTCAGCTCGGCGATGCGGTCGCGGATTTCTTTCAGTTCTTTCAGGATTTCGTCGACCGAAAGCTGCGTCAGCCGGTGCAATTGCAGTTCGAGGATGGCGTCGATCTGCGTGTAGGTCAGTCCTTCGCCTTCAGCCGGTCCGATGACATCGCCGGTCGCCGCCACAATTCCGTATTTTTTGCGATCGACCTTGATGCCTTCGATCGTTCGTTCCTTCCCCTGAACCATCACGCGCACGTTCTTATTGGCAAAGAAATCGTGCAGGTTCTCGCGCGCGTTGGCGCGGCTGGACGATCCGCGAATAATCCGGATGACGTCGTCGATGTTGTCGAGCGCGACGCGATACCCCAGCAGGATGTGCTCGCGCTCCGACGCCTTGCGCAATTCGTAATGCGTGCGCCGGCGCACCACATCGACGCGATGGTCGATGAACAGTTGCAGCATCTGCAGCAGGCCCAGCTCGCGCGGCTGCCCGGCCACAATGGCCAGCAGGATCATGCCGAACGATTCCTGCATCTGGGTCATCTTGAACAGCTTGTTCAGGATGATTTGCGGCTCTTCGTCGCGCTTCAGCTCGATCACGATGCGCATGCCCTCGCGGTCGCTTTCGTCGCGCACGTCCCCGATGCCGTCGATTTTCTTGTTGTTGATCAGCTCCGCGATGTGCGAAATCAGCCGCGCTTTGTTCACCTGGTACGGCAGTTCCGTGATGACGATGTCCTCGCGGTCTTTACTGCGCGCCTCGATGGCCGCTTTCGCGCGCACCTGGAAGCTGCCGCGCCCCGTTTTGTACGCTTCCTCGATTCCTTCGCGCCCGTAGATGTACCCGCCCGTCGGAAAATCCGGCCCCGGAACAATCTTCATCACCTGCTTCAGATTGGCTTCCGGATTTTCGATCAGCAGAATCGCCGCTTCGATCGTTTCGCGCAGGTTGTGCGGCGGTATGTTCGTGGCCATGCCCACCGCGATGCCCGACGAGCCGTTGACCAGCAGATTCGGGATCCGCGTCGGCAGAACGACAGGCTCCTGCTCGCTTTCATCGAAGTTCGGAACGAAATCGACCGTTTCCTTCTCGATGTCCGCCAGCATTTCCTCGGCGATTTTCGACAGCCGCGCTTCGGTGTAGCGCATGGCCGCCGGCGGGTCGCCGTCGATCGAGCCGAAGTTGCCCTGGCCGTCCACCAGCGGATAGCGCATGTTGAAATCCTGCGCCAGGCGCACCAGCGCATCGTACACAGGTGTGTCGCCATGCGGATGGTACTTGCCCAGCACTTCGCCGACGATCTTGGCGCACTTGCGGTAGGCCTTCGTCGAGGTCAGCCCCAGCTCGTACATCCCGTAGAGAATGCGCCGGTGCACGGGCTTCAACCCGTCGCGCACGTCCGGAAGCGCGCGCCCGATGATTACGCTCATGGCGTAATCCAGGTACGACTTCCTCATTTCCGATTCGATATCGACCGGCGTCATTACCGACTGATTCTGTTCATCCGCCAAATTGACTCTCCGTTATTCGAATTTCGAAACGCCGGCTAAGGCCGCGTTGTCATCCCGAGCGCAGGGTGAACTTGCATCGGTCGATCAAATATCCAGGTTGACCACATCCAGGGCATTATCCTGGATGAATTTGCGCCGCTCTTCGACGTTTTCCCCCATCAACGTCGCGAAAATCTCCTCCGCTGCCACCGCGTCCTCCAGCTTCACCTTCAGCAGCGTGCGCGTTTCCGCGTTCATCGTTGTGGCCCAGAGCTGATCGGGATTCATTTCGCCCAAGCCCTTAAAGCGCGTAATCGTGAATTCTTTCTTCGCATCCTCCAGGACGTACTCCAGAAGCTGCTGCGCCGTGTCCTTGGTCGCCTTGTCGCCGTTGCGCGCCACGGTGAACGGCGGCTTGTTGTTCTCCTCGATGGCCGCATGCAGCGTGCGTAGCCGCTTGTACTCGGGCGACGCCGCCAGCGCCCAATTGATGCGCCGCTCGCCGCCGTTCTTCAGCACCAGTTCATGCAAACTGTGCTCTTCATCGAATTCGAGTTTCCCTTCGACTTCGAGTTTGGCCTTCTCGATCGCCTTCTGCAGGTCCTGCAGCTTCTTCTTGTCTCCAAAATCGACTTTCTTCTCGAGCTCGCTTTCTGCCAGCAATTCGACCAGCTTGGCGTCGCGCAGCTTGCGCGCCAACTTCCCCGCAACCTGGTCGTACTCCTGAATATTCAGCAGGAACTGGGTCAACTCGCTGCCTTCCAGCGCTTTGCCGCTCTTCGACTTCACCACGTGCTCTTCCGTGGCGCGCTTCATCAACTCGCGCGAGAATTCGCGCTCGTCGCGAATGTAGCGGTCCATCTTGCCGCGTTTCACGCGATAGAGCGGCGGCTGCGCGATGTAGACGTGCTCCTTGTCGATCAACTCGCGCATGTGCCGGAAGAAGAACGTGAGCAGCAGCGTGCGGATGTGGCTGCCGTCTACGTCCGCGTCGGTCATCAGAATCACTTTGTGGTAGCGCAGCTTGCCCGGATCGAAATCGTCCTTGCCGATCCCGGTGCCCAGCGCGGTGATGATCGCGCGAATTTCTTCGTGCCCCAGCATCTTGTCGTAGCGCGCCTTCTCCACGTTGAGAATCTTGCCCTTCAGCGGCAGGATGGCCTGATAGCGCCGGTCGCGCCCGTTCTTGGCCGAGCCGCCGGCCGATTCACCCTCGACGAGAAACAACTCGCACCGCGACGGATCGCGTTCCTGACAGTCCGCCAGCTTTCCCGGCAGGCCGCTCGAGTCCAGCGCCGATTTGCGCCGCGTCAACTCGCGAGCCTTGCGAGCCGCCTCGCGCGCCCGCGCCGCGTCGATGCACTTCCCGATGATTCGCCGCGCGATCGAGGAATGCTTGTCGAAATATTCGCCCAGCCGCTCGTTGACCAGCGATTCGACCAATCCCTTGATGTCGCTGTTCAGCTTGCCCTTGGTCTGCCCTTCGAATTGCGGCTGCGGCAGCTTCACCGACACCACCGCGACGAGCCCCTCGCGCACGTCGTCGCCCGTGATCGAAACCGCGTCCTTCTGGTCCTTCAGCATCCCGAACTGCCCGGCGTAGTAGTTGATCGTGCGCGTCAGCGACGACCGGAAGCCCGCCAGATGCGTTCCGCCGTCCACCGTGTTGATCGTGTTCGCGAAGCAGAAAATATTTTCGGCGTAGCCGTCGTTGTATTGCACCGCGATTTCGATGTCGACCTGCCCGCGCTTCCCTTCGATGTAGATCGGCGAGTCGTGCAGCGTCTCCTTGCCGCGGTTCAGGTGCTTCACAAATTCCGAAATCCCGCCGGTGAACTTGAATTCCGTCTTCTTGTTCGACCGCTCGTCCTCCAGCGTGATCTTCAGGCCCTTGTTCAGGAAGGCCAACTCGCGCAGCCGCTGCTGCAGCGTGTCGAAGCTGTAGTTCACCGCATCGAAAATCGACGGATCGGCGTGGAAGGTGACCTTTGTCCCCGTCTTTCTCGTCTTCCCGGAGCACTTCAGCTTCGATGTGGGCACGCCCTTCTCGTACGACTGCTCCCAGACTTCCCCGTCGCGCCAGATCTCCAGGTCCAACCAGTCCGACAGCGCGTTCACCACCGACACGCCCACCCCGTGCAGCCCGCCCGAAACCTTGTACGTCTCGCTGTCGAACTTCCCGCCCGCGTGCAGCACCGTCATCACCACTTCCGCCGCGGGCTTCTTTTCTGTCGCGTGCATGTCCACCGGAATGCCGCGCCCGTTGTCGATCACGGTGACGCTGTTGTCGTCGTGCACCAGCACGTTGATCTCATCACAGTAGCCCGCCATCGCTTCGTCCACCGAGTTGTCCACCACTTCCCACACCAGATGGTGCAAGCCCATCTCCCCGGTCGACCCGATGTACATCGCTGGCCGCTTGCGCACCGCTTCCAGGCCGCCCAGCACCTTAATCGATGTGGCGTCGTACTTGTGGCCGCCGGCCGGCGCTTTCGACGCTCCTGTTTCTTTGTCACCCATGAATGGTGTATCTCCTCTGCACAAATGCGCCGTCCGCGCAGGCCAAGCACAGCCCACCGCGAAATTGGGCGCTCACTTCGTCAAATAGTTTCCTGGCATCAAAACCTGCAGGAGTGCCTGCCTGCCGCAGGCGGGCTGCGCAAATGCGTTTTCGTTTCGGGAAGGCGGGTCGCCCTGAAAACTGTCCACCTCTGCGGATCGGCTCAAGGCGGACGGACTCGACATTTGCCTCCCATTGGCCTCAGTGTCAGCAATGCACCCTGAGGCTCGAAGGGCTCTCTGGCGCTTCATCCCGCCCCGCTCCGATTCATCGGTGGGACGCGGCGAACGCCTCTTCTCCTCCATCGCCGGGCTGCTCTTCGGCGAGTCTGGCCTCTCTTGCCCTGGCGCAAGCAAGGGAATTTCAGCCCAAACTTAGTCCGTTAGAGACCGCGTTTCTGGAGGAACCTCGTACCGCACAATTTTACGAAATTTCGGCGGGTTTGACAACTTCCATCTACTTACTTGGGATTGTTTTATGTCTTTTATTTTGTGTGGTTTAGGTTGTAGGAGATCCGGCTCGTTGGAGGCGGGGAGAGAACCTTTACGCCGCTTCTTTTGTGAATAAAATCATGACTGTAATTCTTAGGAAATACAAGGGAATTAAATGCGCATCGGCATGACTACGTAGCGGTAGCGGCTGCCTTCGTCCGCCATGGGCCGCAATTGCCCGGCCGACTGCTCGTCCTTCAACTCAAAACTGATCGGGCCGTCCGCCGCCGCTCCCAGAAAATCCAGCAGGTATTGCGCGTTGAAGCCGATGGTAAGAGGATCGCCCTTGAATTCCTTCTCGATCGATTCCTTGGCTTCGCCATATTCCGGGCTGGACGCGGAAACCTCCACCCCCTCCTTGGCCAACACGAACTTCACCGCATGCGAGCGCTGATCCGCCAACTGGGAGACGCGCCGCAGTGCGTCCTGCAGTTCGTGCCGCTCCAGCACGACCACTTTGTTCGCGTCCCGCGGCAGGACCGCCTCGTAGTTCGGAAACTGCCCGGTCAGCTTGCGCGAAGTGAGCAATCGCCGCTCGAACTGGAAAAATAGATGGCTTTCGTCCTGGGCGAATTCGCAAACACTATCCTCGCCTGCATCGCCGGCCAACCGCTGGATCTCGGTCATCGCTTTTTTCGGAACCAGCACGCGCGTCTCAGGGAAAGTCCCTTCGAATTTGTGGTCCTTCTCGACCAGCGCCAGCCGGTGTCCATCCGTTGCCACCATGCTGAGCGCGGTCGGTTTCAACACCAGCAGAGCCCCGTTCAGCGTGTACCGCGACTCTTCCAGCGAAATCGCGAATGTGGTCTTGGCGATCACGTCCGCCAGCAGTTTCGCCGGTATCTTGGCCAGCGCGTGAGGAAAGCTGGGCAGCGCCGGAAAATTCTCTTTCGACATACCCATCAGCTTGTACGTTTTCCGGTCGCAGGTCAGCGAAACGAAATGATTGTCCAGCAGCTTGAACTTGATTTCCTCTTCCGGCAGCAGGCGCACGATATCCAGCAGTTTCTTCGCCGGTATCGTCGCGGAGCCTTCCTTCTTCACCTTCGCTTCGCACGACGTGCGCACGCTCAACTCAAGGTCCGTGGCCGTAATCGCCAGCCGGTTGCCCTTCGCCTCGCACAGCAGGTTCGACAGGATGGGAATGGTGGTCTTGCGTTCGACCACACCCTGCGCCGCTTCGAGTTCTTCACGTAGATCGAAATTCTTTACGCTGAATTCCATTTCGTGCTTTTCCTCGCAAACAACTTTTCCTGCGCCGCGGCTACTCTACTGCTTCTTCTATTCTGATTCTAAATGAAAAACCGTAGCCGCCGCCGCAACTGTGAATCGGTGGAAAACTTGCTAACCCCCCGCCAGAACTACAGCTTACCACGCTCGCGCTTCTGTGAAACGATCGCCATGGGACTGGAAAACCAACCCGGCGGCGCCTAAGACATCCCACCTTTCCATCAATTTCCACCGCCAGAACTTGCAGCCACCCGCGCAGACTAACTAATCCTATCCGAATGAGTCGAGTAGCCTGTTGATAGTCCTGTTTAAATCTTTGTCCGTTTGCCGCAGCGCCTCAATTTTGTTGATCGAGTGCAGCACCGTCGTGTGGTGCTTCCCGCCAAACTGCTTCCCGATTTCTGGCAGCGAGGCCGAGGTCAGTTGCTTCACGAGAAACATCGCCACTTGTCGAGGATACGCAATCACCTTCGAGTTGCTGCGCATTTTCAGATCCTGCGCGCGCAGCCCGAACGCCTCTCCCACCGCCTTTTGGATCTGCTCGATGGTGACCTTCTTCTCTTGCGTCTCGATGATGTTCTTCAGCACCTGCTGCGCCATGGGCGCATTGATTTCCGCGCCCGTCAGCGAGGCGTACGCCATCAGCCGGATTAGTGCTCCCTCTAACTCGCGTATGTTCGACTTGATCGATCGCGCGATGTATTCCGCGACGTCATCCGGCACGTGGACCCGCTCGCTATCCGCCTTCTTTTGCAGAATCGCGATTTTGGTCTCCAGGTCGGGCGGTTGGATATCGGCGATCAAGCCCCACTCGAATCGCGAGCGCAGCCGCTCCTCGATCGACGAAATGTCCTTGGGCGGGCAATCCGAAGAAATCACGATCTGCTTCTGCTGGTCGTACAGCGCGTTGAAGGTGTGAAAGAACTCTTCCTGCGTCCGCTCGCGCGTGGCGATGAACTGGATGTCGTCCACCATCAGCACGTCCATGTTGCGGAAGCGCTCGCGCAGTGCCGCCATGCGCTCGAAGCGGATCGACGCGATCACCTCGTTGGTGAACTTTTCCGCGCTCACGTAGGTCAGCCGCACAGCCGGATTCCGCTTCTTCAAATCGTGCCCGATGGCTTGCATCAGGTGCGTCTTTCCCAGCCCCACACCGCCATACAGGAACAGCGGGTTGTACGTTCGCGACGGCTGCTCCGCCACGGCTTTTGCCGCGGCGTGGGCGAACTGGTTCGACGCGCCGACCACGAATGTGTCGAACGTATACCGCGGATTCAGTTGGTGGCTGGTTGATTCGAAATCCAGGCGCGCCTGCTGCGTCGGTGGCGGAATGGGTGCGGGGGCCTCTGTTTCCGTGCAAACGAACTCGAGGGCCAGCTCCGGCTGCCCAATCTGTACTAGTACCGCCTTCAGGATCTCCCCGTACGTCTCTTTCAGACGCTTCGAGAACAGCTTGGTCGGCACTCGCACCACAACCCGGCCTTCTTCGAGGCGCTCCTGCCGGGTGGGACGGAACCATGTGGCGAAACTGTGTGGGTTGATCCGCTGCTCGGTCTGTTGCAGGATCTTATCCCAGAGCGTCAGAGTCATTGAAAAGATTAGCCCCTAAGTCGAATTTCCACCGGTGTGGAAATACTGTGGAAATCTCGCCACAGGCGATTTACTGGTTTTTGGTTGAGCCTCTCAGGTCCGGCACCGCAGGTCAAATGCCCCCATCTCTCTCCCTGGGACGAGTGCTACCACTCAAACCCGCAGCGTATCTCAAATCCCCTTGATTTCGCTTATTCAAAGGAACGCGATGGGGGATTCTGCCTAAACGCGCTTCGATGAGCAAGAGAAATAACTCTGAAAATACGCGGAGCGCTCCACAGGAATGCACAGGTTTTCCACAGCCCTGTTCTTGTGCACAAACCGATGGTTCGGCGACATTCTCAACAGCGGATCGCCCGGCGACGCCTGCGTTTATGGCCGGAATTTGATGTTTTTGCGGCGTGCTTCGCTGTTTCGCGACTCGATTGTTGCCAGGAGGCCGCCAGAGATTTCCACAGGCTGCACCGCTTCTGGTGCTTGTGGAAAACCCTGCCTCAATTCCGGGCATTCAGCCAGAAAGCGTTCCGTCCCGCAGCCCGCAAAATATCTGCTGCGCTTCCGCGCAGACTGTGCCGGGAAGCGCGATTTCAGCGCGATGGTGCAGCCGCTTTGGCCACAATCCTGGATTTCTGCTGCTGCGCAGCCGGTTTGTCCGGACGTGGAAACTGGAAAATTCCCCACGGATCAGCGGCAATCAGCAGGCGGTTCGGCTCAACCAGCAGCGCCGTTGCGTTCAGTGGTTCCCCGCCTGCCAATGACAAGTAATACAGCCCCACCAGGGTTCCGTTCTTGTTGAACTGGACCAGTGTGTCTCCGATGGTGGCCCACACGTCCTCGGTCTGCGGATCGACAGCAATCGCTGTGATTCTCGGTTTCTTCGCTGTCAGGCCCCGGTTCAGATGTCCCAGGTTCACCCGCAATCCCGCGGTGAATGCCAGCGAACCAATGTTGAGACCTCCCGGATAACTGGGAAGCTTGGTCGATGTGCTTCCGCTGGTGGCTGACCCAGAACTCCCCTTGGCCCTGCCCGAAGACTTTGTCCCCGTAATGCTGGCCGAGAGCCCTGGCGGTCGAAAATAAAGCGAATTGAACGCCGACCCAATCGCGTAGGGCGCGGACAGTCCCTCCGGTGCCACTCCCGCCTCGGCACCCGGCTGCGTCAGCCATGTCGATGCATTGGCCGCTGCCACGTTGCTCGCTCCCATCAGCCCCAGCCCCGCCGTATTCCCCGCTCCAGAGTCGAGCGTGCCGTTGGTCCCGTATCCGTAGGCGCCCTCATTCGAGCCCGAAAAATTGAGCAGGGCCCCTCCACTCGTGGTCTGCCCGCCAAACTGCCCGGACCCCGCGCCCTGTCCTTTGCCGCCCGACCCGAATGCCTTCCCCGGTCCGAGCTGAAGACTCGAACCCAGGCTGCTGACTTCCCCGGAAAAAGTTCCGGCCTGCGGCCCGCCCATCATGCTCGTTTCGTTCATGTTCTGCTGCGCGATCACCTGCCCCAGCCCGAATCCCTGCTGCATCATTCCGCCTAGCCCGGGCCCTACATCGCCGCCGAATTTCACATCCTTCGATGATCCAAGGCTGAGCCATGCGCCGGCTTGGCTCGAATAGGAAATATCCGACGCCCCAAACACCAATTGCAGCCGGTCCTCCGGCTCGTCCGAGCCGATTCCAAATGCGCTCTTCGGGATCGACGACTGGTATGCCTGGTATCCAAAGCGGTCGTACTTGCGCACCGTCGGATTCGGCGTGGACGCAAACGCAAAATAAATCCCGCCGTGCGAGTCTCCCGTTATAGTTCCGTAATCGTGCAGCGCCTCGACTCTGCGCGGCAGCAGGCCGTCGGCTTCCAGTTGTTCCGTCTGCAGCCGGTTCGCTTCCTGATCGTCCGCCGGCGGCTTTCCGAAAGCGTCCGGGTCGCCGAAGCTTTGCAGCACGTTTCCGCGCAGGTCCACGATTTGCACCAGCCGGCTCGCACGCAGGGTGGTGATCGCAAATTCGTTGTGCGGCAGCGCCACGATGGAAGTAGGTGCGAATACCGGAATGCGCGACACCAGCGAGCCGTCCGCGCGGAACAGTGCGATCGCGTTCGCGCCGCGGTCGGCCACGGCGATCAGACCGCTGGGGGTCAAGTCGAAATCGACGGCGTAGCGGATCGCGCCAGCCGCTGCGGCATTCGGGATGTGGCCCAGGAGTTTTCCGTGCGGGCCAAACACGGTGATCGTGTTCGCGGGACGGCCCAGAACGTAGTAGCGGCCCTGCGCGTCGCGCTTCAACGCGGTTACACCGGCGCCCACGACCGTGAAAACGCGCCCGCGCGGCTCCATGACACTGCGCAGAGCCTGCCCTCGGGCCGCGTAGGAAAGTCCGATGATCGAAAAGATTAGAACGAAGATCGAAACGATGAATCGATCGGCACCCACCTGCTTGCGGGACACCTCACCACCCCTTGATGAGGAATTGGGTTAACTCCAAGCTGCAGGGTAAACCCTGAGCTTCCGTCCTTCTTGGATGCAGGTTTGCGCCGCTGGTTTTGCCTGGAGTATGTGCGTCGGGCCTCAGTCGTGCGGATCTCAGTCCAGGCGGAAATTGCCGCGCTCGATCGAGCGCGCACGCCCGCTGCTTTCGTCCACGTCGATCAGCACCGTATTCATCTGCACGTCGCCTTCCGCCACCGAAAACCGCGCGGGCAACGAATCGAGGAACCGCTGCAGCACGCCTTGCGTGTCCATCCCGATCACCCCGCTGTGCGGCCCGGTCATGCCCACGTCGGTGATGAATGCGGTGCCATTCGGGAGAACGCGATTATCCGCGGTAGCGACGTGCGTGTGCGTCCCGATCACCGCGCTGACCTTGCCGTCCAGGTACCAACCCATGGCCTGCTTCTCGGAAGTGGCCTCTGCGTGCATGTCCACGATGGTCACTTTGATTTCCGGCGGCAGCGTGGCCAGCTGCTGCGTCGCCGCGCGGAACGGATCATCGATCGGGGTCATGAACGTGCGCCCTTGCAGGTTCAGCACCGCATAGCCCGTCCCGTTCTTCGCCCGCGACACCAACAGCCCTTTGCCCGGCGAGCCATTCGGAAAATTTGCGGGGCGCAGAAGCCGCGGCTCGTGCGGAAAGTATTCCAGTATTTCCTTGCGGTCCCAGCTGTGATTGCCACCGGTCAGCACCTCGATCCCGCAGGCGAACAGCTCTTCGGCCAGCCGCGGTGTGATGCCGAAGCCGGACGCCGAGTTTTCGCCATTGGCGATGCACAGGTCGATCGATTTCTGCTGCAGAATGTCGCGCAGCCGCTCGTGCACGATCTTTCGTCCCGGCGACCCCACGATGTCCCCGATGAACAGGATCCTCAAATGTTACCTTTCTGCGCTCTCCGAACTTTCTCTGTGCGCTCCGTGTTCATGTTTTGGTCTTGGAACCCGCCCCCGAAAACAAAACGGAGAAAGTCCGCTTCGCCGTGTGTTACTAGGCCCTGAACCCCTTGAATAGGTGGGTGCCCCGCGCCTGCTTTCAGGCTTCCCTGGCCGAAACCGGGGCGTGCACAACGGCAGGACGACTGGAACTCCCTGGGATCCAGTGTTGGTTCAAAAAGGCTTTCGCAACATGCACCTGCGTCGCAGGCCATCTCCAGCCCTCATTTTACCAGCATTGTTCCTGCTGTGACTCGGCTGCAGACAAGAAGGATTCGAAAAATTTGCTTCTCCGGAAGTGATTTGCGCAGCGGCGCTGCGTGCCACCGGTCACGCACAACCGTGACCGCCGCCCTTGCGCCCCGACTTTCCTCGCTTCAGTACGGCCGCAGACGCAGGAAGAAGGCGACGCCCAGCGGGTGCGCCCCGTAGATGGGCTGCAGGATGGGAGGTGCGCTGTAAGTCGTGAATTGGGCGCCCAGCGCCGACGATAAGCGCGGAACGATATCGAAGTCGCGATCGTAGCCGAACGTGTAGGCCTCGACGCGGCCGATAGGCCGTTCCTCGAACCCCGGCGGCGGCACCTGTTCCCCGAGGATCAGTTCATTCGAGCGCGAGACGTCCTCGATGCGCGTCCAAACGTAGTTCCGCGATGCGAATTGCAGCGTCGATTCCAGCAGGTAGCTGTTGAAAATCGCATGTTCTCCGATCGAGCTGGTCCGGCCCCATAGAATCGTGTTCGCCCAATTCCCCCAGTGTCCGCTGCCCAGCGGCCGGTTGTACATGATCGACGCGGTCATGCGCGCCTGGTCCTCGGAGGGGTAAAGCGCTTCGGGGCTGGTGATGCGCGCGTAGGAATACTGCCCGCTCCAGTCTTGCCCGGGCTGGATCGTCAAGCGCGTGGACCACGAGTCGATTTTTCCCGAATCGATGTCCCAGCGAAACTCGTCGGGCTCGCGCCCATGAAACCCGGACGCCTCGATGCGCGCGATCCCGTAAGTCAGCCCCCCGGTGACCACGTCGTCCGCGATGTGCGTGGAATCTTCTTGATGATGGCCGAGCACGGCGACGGGATCCTCCGCAGCGGACGCGCGATGCGGGAACGCCGTGGGCCCGATCGCCGGGTCGCCCACCGGCGCGGCGGAGAACGAGAGCAGGCTCTTTTCGCCGAGCTTCACGTCGTAGAGCGCGGCCGCTTCCATGAAGAAGTTGTGCGGGTGCTGCCCGTCGGCGATCGGCACTCCGTAGGCGGTTTCGCCCTGCTGGAAGAGCAGCGGATAGCGACGCCCGGTAATCGTGGCCGGCTCCAAGCTGAGCATCACGCGCGCGGTGAAAACGCCGGGACCGAGCGTGCGTTGCGCCATGGGCATCAGCCAGCTCGTCGAGAAGAATTTGTCGGCGCCGCGCGAACTGCTTTGCTGCTCGTCCGTAACAAATACGTTCGCATGGAACATCAGCGTCCACGCGCCCTTGGTGGTCATCAGCATCGGGGCGGGAGTGGAATTGGGCTCGGCGCTGGTTCCCGACGTATCGTGGCGCAGGATCTCCTCGACGAACGTTTTAGGCGTGGACATCGCGCCGTTCTCGTTCATCTGCATGGTGTGCGAGGCACGAGGCTGCATCCCGGGCATTTGCCCGGCCTGAGCCTTGCCGGGCGTGTCCGCAACTTGCGAAGCGCCGAAATACGGGGAACTCCGCGCGCAGCAGGGGCACGTCGAAGGCGGCTGGTACGTGTGCGCCCCCGCCGATAACAGGAGAGCAGCCAGCACGCATGCGGGACCGAGTTCCGTTTCGTCCTCCTCTAAACCAGCAACACAAGCATCCTACACGCTTGCCACATTTTGAGGCAGCGAGCGCGGACCGGGTTGCACCGCCCAAGACTCCGCAGCCGCTGCGCTCTACACCTGCAAGACATCTCCGTCACGCGCTACTAGCATGTACAGCACCGGGTTGACGAAGAAACCCAACAGCAGCGGCGAAATCAGCCCGCCCACGATCACGATGGCAAACGGCTTCTGCGTGTCGGAACCGATTCCCGTCGAGAGCGCGGCGGGCAACAGGCCCAGGCAGGCTACCAGCGCCGTCATCATGATGGGACGCAGCCGCAGCAGCGCGGCCTCGTGCGTGGCCGTGCGGATGTCTTTGCCCTCGCCGCGCAGCTTGTTGATGAACGAAACGAGAATCACGGCCATTTCCGTCGACACACCCAGCAGCGCCAGCAAGCCCAGCACCGAAGAGACGCTGAACGGCGTGCCGCTGATCTTCAACGCGAGCAGGGCGCCCACGGGTTCAGTCATCACCACGCCTACCGCAATGGCGATGGGGAATTTAAAGTTGCCGTACAGCGCGAAAAGAATCATGAAAATCAACACCAGGGTCAGCGGGCCGATGACGTCGAGTTGTTTTTTAGCGGCTACAAATTCGGAATATTCGCCGCCCCAGGTCACGCGATAGCCCGCGGGCAGCGATTTGACAATGCCGGCGAGGGCGCGTTGCCCATCGGCCACCGCGCCCGCCAGGTCGCGTCCCTCGATGCTGTATTGCACCCCGATGTAGCGCGAATTGTTTTCGCGGTAGATGAACGACGCGCCGCTGGCCTCGTGAATGTCGGCCAGTTCGCGCAGCGGAATTTGCTGCCCCGACGGCGTTCCGACCAGCAGATTGCCGATGGCCTGCTCGCTCTCGCGGTATTTGGGCTCCATGCGCACGACCAGGTCGAACAGCTTTTCACCCTGGATGACCTGGGTGGCCGCTTGTCCACCGACAGCCGCCTCCACGATGGCCTCTACGTCCGCAACATTGATGCCGTAGCGCGCGATCTTGCCGCGGTCCACGTCGATCAGCAGGCTGGGCTGTCCCAGTTCGCGCACGACAGTCAATTCGGTGAATCCCGGAACTTGCTCGAGCTGTTTTTTGATCTTCAGCGCATTGGCTTGCAGAACGTTCAAGTCCGGGCCGTAGATTTTCACGGCCAGCGCGCTCTTCAGCCCGGTGAGCGCTTCGTCGACCGCGTCTTCCGCGGGTTGCGTGTAGTTGAAAATGATGCCCGGGAACGCCTGCAAGTGTTTTTGAATGTCGTCCACCAACTCCTTCTTCGTGTGGAACGGGCTCTTCTTCCAGGTTGCATCCTTGTACGGCCGCAGGCCGACGTAGAACTCGCAATTAAAGAAGCCGGTCGGGTCGGTGCCGTCATCGGGGCGCCCCAGTTCAGAACCCACGTCCGTCACTTGCGGGTATTTCATGAGGATGGCGCGAATCTGCGGCGCGATCTTGGCGGCTTCGTTGAACGAGATGGTGTAGGGCATGGTGGCGCGCACCCACAACGCACCCTCATCGAGATGCGGCATGAATTCGCCGCCGATGAAAGGCACCAGGGCGAGCGCGCCGCCGAAAATGACCAGCGCGCCGATCAGCGTTGATTTCGGGTGATCGAGGCACCAGTCGAGTTCGCCCGCGTACACCTTCTTCATCCACTCGAAGGGCTTGTTCACTCGCTCGCGCACGCCCTTGCGGAACCAGTAGGAGCACATCACCGGAACGAAAGTGAGCGTGAAAATCAGCGCCCCCACCAGGGCGATGGCCATCGTGTCGGCCATGGGATGAAACAGTTTCCCGGCGGGGCCGCTCAGCGCATAAATCGGAATGTAGCCGGAGATGATGACCGCGATGGAATAAAAAATCGGGCGATCGACGTCATGCGCCGCCGCCAGAAGCACTTCGTTCAGGCTGTAATCCTGGCCTTCGCGCAGGCCCAGCTCGCGGTAGATGTTTTCCACCATCACCAGCGTGCCGTCGATGATGATGCCGAAGTCGATCGCGCCGATCGACAGCAGGTTTGCGGGAATGCCCTCCGCGTGCAGGAAAATGAACGAGAAGAGCAGCGCCAGCGGAATGGTCAGCGCGACAATCACGGCCGCGCGCAAGCTGACCAGAAAAAAAATCAGCACGATCAGCACCAGGATCATGCCGCGCACCAGATTGCCTTCGACCGTGTCGGTGGTCAGCCGCACCAGGTCGCTGCGGTCGTAGAACGGCCGGACGCGTATGTCTTTCGGCAGGATGCTGTCGTTCAGTTCCTTGGTCTTGGCCTCCACTCCCTTCAGCACGTCTTGCGTCATTTCGCCGCGGCGCATCATGATCACGCCTTCCACCGCGTCATTCGTCTTGTTGAAGCCGAATTCGCCGAGGCGCGGCGCGTGTCCGATGACCACCTTCCCGACGTCCCGGATGTGTACGGGAACGCCGTTCTGCGTGCCCACAATGATGTCGCCGATATCCTGGAGGTTGCGGACCAACCCGATCCCGCGCACGTAGTAGAACTGGCCGCCCTGCGAATAAAAGCCGCCGCCCGTGTTCGCGTTGTTGGCCGCGAGCTGCTGGACCACCTGCGGCACGGTGATGTGATAGCTGTACAGCTTTGTCGGATCGAGCAGAACCTGGTACTGCATGACCGTGCCGCCAAAGCCCGAATCATCAGCCACGCCGCGCACCTGCTTGTACTCGCGCTCCAGCACCCAGTCTTCCCACGTTTTCAGTTCCTGCGGGCTGCGGTCGGGGCTCTGGACCACGTAGCGATAGACCAAGCCGGACGGGCTGGCCAGCGGCGCCAGCGTAGGCGTCACGCCCGCGGGATACTGCACCTGGGTCAAGCGCCGGAACACCACATCGCGCGCCCAATAATCGTCGGTGCCTTCCTCGAACGTCAGAATCACGTCGGAAAGCCCGTAGAGCGAGATGGAGCGCTGCACCTGCATCTTCGGCACTCCGTTCATCTCGATTTCGGTGGGCAGCGTGACCAGCCGCTCGACTTCTTCCGCCGCGTGCCCCGGCCATTGCGTGATGATCTCGACCATGGGCGGCGAGAGGTCGGGATATGCGTCCACCGGCATGTTCTTGAAGGAGATGGCGCCGGCCACGGCAATAGCCGCCGTCAGGATGAGGATCAGAAAGCGCTGGCGCAGGGCGGCTTGTACGATGCGATGAATCATGCGTCGCGCCTATTGCAGCGTGTTGGCGAATTGCAGGAATAAACTTCCATCGGCGACAACTTTCTCTCCTGGTGTGAGGCCGCTGAGGATTTGTGTCTTGCCGGCTTCGCTCTGGCCGATCTCGACTTCCCGTCTTCCAAACTGCCCCGGGGCGCTTTCCACATAAACGAACGGCTCGTTTTCGTCATTGCGCAAAATGGCCGCATCGGGCACTGCGATGGCCTTGGCAATCGTTCCGGCGGTGACCGTTACCGTCACGTACATGTCTTTCTTCAGCTTGTCGCCCGGATTGTCGACCACGATGCGCGCCTGCAGCGTGCGCGTGTTGGGATCGAGCGCGGGCGAAATGTAGGAAATGCGCCCGCGGAACGTGCTGGGATACGCGTCGGTCTGCACGGAAACGATATCGCCGCGATGGATATAAGCGAGGTCCGCCTGATAGATATTGGCCAGAACCCAGATCGTGCTGGTGTTGGAAATGGTGAAGGCTTGCGTCGACCCGGCCTGCAGAACCTGCCCGGGAGAGACCAGGCGTTCGACCACCTCGCCGCTGATGGGCGCCAGCAACGGGATCTGCGAAAACGCGGCGGGCTGCTGCAGCGTGCCGTCGGGGTCCTTGATTCCCAGCGCTTTGATGGCCTGCGTGGCCGCGTTCGAGTCGGCCTGCGCCTGCACTTCGTCCGATTCCGCCTGCAGCAGGTCGCGCTGGGCGATGGCGTGGTGCGCGTAGAGGTCCTGAGCGCGCTTGTTATTTTCGGAGGTCACGCGCAGCGTGTTCTTCGCCTTCAAATAGGTGGCCAGCAGCTGGGAATAGTCCGGGCTGCTCACCTCCAGCAGCGGTTGGCCCTGGCGAACGAATTCGCCCGGCACCACCAGGATGCGGCTCACCGGCCCGCCAACCTGCGTGATCACCGGCGTGGTCTGGAAGGCGTTGAAAGCCACCGAACCCGTCAGGCGCAGCGTGCGCGCCAGCTTGTGAGGCTCGATGGTGACGATTTGCACGTGCGACATCTGCTCGGCCGGTATGCTGAACAGTTGCGCCGTTTCCGAGCGGGAGCCCTTGGCGGAAAAAGACGTCATGCCTGTGCCGTTGCCCGAGCAGCCCGCCAGCACCGCCACGGCGGCCACGGCAAAGGCGCTTAGAGCGCCGGAGCGGGTGTTTGTGCGTGTGATCTTCATGGCAAACTCCTGGTTCCAACGGCTTCGCGAAGCTGCTCGAGTGCCAGCAGGTAAGAAGCGAGCGCCTGGCGATACTCGAGTTCCGTGGCGCGGTAGCTGCGCTCCGCGTCCAGAAAGTCGAGCAGGCTGGCCGCGCCGCGATGATAGGCGTATTCGCTGATGTCGCGATCTTGCTTGGCTTCGGTCAGATAGCCGGAGCTGAATAATTTCAAGATCTGATCCTGCGTCTGTGCCGCCTCATAGGCGTCTCGCACGTCGGTCAGCGTCTGGTTCTGCGCCGCTTCTTCCAGCTGCTGCGCCTGCGTGACGCCGTAGCGCGCGCGCGCGATTTCGCCCTGGTTGCGATCGAACAGCGGAATCTGAATGCTGCCGAACAATGAGGCGGTGTTCGCCGCGCTGACGTGCGTGTAGTTGATCTGCCCGGTGACGTCGCGCTTGCCGTCCGCCTTCTGCAGCTGGTAGGCGCTGTTCGCCGCGGTCACGCCCTGGCGCGCGGCGCGCAAATCGGGGCGCAACTTCAGCGCCTGGGCCTCCAGGTCCAGCAGATTCAGCTTCACCGGCTGGTACTGAAAGCTGCCTGTGATGTCGTAATTCGCGGGAACGGATTCGTAGCCGAGCAGCTGCCGCAGATCCGAGAGGCCCTGCGCGCGGGCGACTTGCGCTTGCGATACATCCGTCTGGAACTGCAGCAGCTGCAGCTTGATTTTCAGGTAGTCGTCTTCGCTGATGTCGCCCGCTTTGTATCGTTCCTGGCTGATGTTGACCGTGTTCTGAAAGCTGGTCAGGTCCTGCTGGGCCAGCTGCAGAGTCGATTCGGCCAGCTGCACGTTGATGAACTGCGCCGCGGTCTGGTACGTCAGCGTGCGTTCGTTGTCGGCTACCAGCGAGCGCGTTTCGGCGGTCACATCCCGCGCGGCTTGCAGGCGGTGCTGGCGTTTCTTGCCGCGCTCGAACAGGTAGCTTACGCCTAAGTCGAACTCGGCGGAGTTGTCCATGAAGTTGGAATTGAAGTCGCTTGGCTGGAAGAACGGAATGAACAGCGCGTCGCCCAGCAGCACCGGATTCGGCCGCAAGTTCGCGGTGATCTCCTCGGCCTGGCTTTGCTGAATCGTGGTCCGCGCGGCTTGCAGAACGTGATTGTGCTGCAGCGCCAGTTGAATGGCTTGATCGAGCGAAATGATCGCGGGGGCTTGCGTTTGCGCGGCCGCGGGGCGCGCCAGCACGAGAATGCCCAGCGAGAGGGCCGCGGCCCAACAGGCACGTCCGACACCTTGTACAGGCATGAGCGTTTGCACCTTCGAATCGACGAATGGAATTGCAAAATGGGATCGAGCCCACCGCAGAACGACGGGCGAGAGGGCGCAGGATTTAGGCGGTGGGAGGAGCGCGGGCAGGCACCCGCAAAATTACGGGACTCTGTGCGATGGGGACTTCTTGCGGTTCAGGCCGGAAGCCGATGAGCGCGAAACGAGGGAGAACGGGCTCCGCGGCGACCCCGCTGTCGATCGGCGAGTGATTCAGATGGCAGATCGGGCAGTTCGCTTCGGACGTGTGGACGTGCGTGTGCCAGATGGCCCCGGCGGTGGTTGCGAACATCACAGCCAGAATGGCCAGCGCCACTAAAGCGAACCGAATTGGTTTTGGACGGGGCAACTTAGCGACAGCACCGAGGATACATATACCCCAAGCTACTCTAGATGCGCGAAACAGAAAAGCGGTTACCCTACCCTGTTCGGCCTAAACGGCACCTCGTCCTAGTTCGAGCGCTCGATGGCCTTCTCCACCATTCCCACGCACTTTTCCACGCGTTTGCGCAAGGGGCCTTCGATCTGCTGTTGGCGCTCCCGCAGGGTGAACAACTCGTCGGCAATGTTCAGCGCGGCCAGCACAGCGACCTTCAGCGAATCGGCGATGTGCGTGGCGTCCGCAATATCGTGCATCTTGCCGTCCACGTAGGCCGCCAGTTGGCGCAAGGATTCGTCGCTCTGGCCCGAGTTGACGTTGTACAGCTGGTCGTAAATTTCGATTTTCATGGTCGCGCTCCCGTGGGGCGTTCATTGTGTCCCAGGGCCTGCGAAGCGGTCAAGAATTCATCAGGAGGCGCGCAGGACGGCGCCGAGGTTCTTCTCCAGCGCTTCGACGATGCGCGAGGAGAACGACGAGAGTTGCGCGTCCGTCAGCGTGGCTTCCGCGCTCTGGTACGTGACGCGAATCATCAGAGAAAATTTCCCGGCGGGCACCTGCCCCCCGCGGAACAGGTCCGCAGGCTCGATCGACCGCAGTTCCGCAATGTTCAGCGCGCGAATCGCTCCTTCCACTTGGGCGAAAGGAACGCCGTCGTCCAGGACCAGCGAAAAATCGCGTTCGACCGCGGGAAAGCGCGGCAGCGGCGTGTGATGCAGCGCCGCGCGCGCCGATTCGATGGCCAATAGCAGCGGCTCAAGTTGCAGTTCCGCCAGGAAGACATCCTGGCGCAGCTTCAACTGATCCGCGATCGTTCGCGCGAGCTGGCCCGCAACACCGATGGCCTCGCTCGCTTCGCGCTGTCCATTGTGGCGTGCCGCTGAGAATCGTGCGGCACGCGTCGACGTCATCCAATCCGGTCCGCCCGCTTGCCACTCAAAGCCGCCGGCGAGGCCGCCGATCTGATCGAGATTGCCTTTCAGGTCGGCGAACGAAAATTCGCGCGCGTCCGCATGAATTGATTTTTCCTGCGCGAGACCCGTTGCGCCCAGCGTGAGCACAGCCGTTTCGACCGGCTTGCCCTCGCGCACCTCGTACGCTTTGCCCATCTCGAACAGGCGCAGATTGCGCTGCCCGTGATTCAGATTCCACTCGACGGCGCTGACCATGCTGACCGTTCCGCTCGACCGCATCATGGAAGCGTCTTCCGCGAGCGGATTCGCGATCGTCGCGGGCGTCACATTTTCCGGGCGAAACAGCGCGTCGCGCCGCGCGTCGACCAGCGGTATTTCCAAAATTTCCTGGTACCCCAGCGCGATCAGGCGTTCGCGAAGCCGCTCCCGCGCTTCGGCGTGAGGCAGCCGTTGCGCCGGCTGCTTGGCCGGAGGCAGGCGCGGCGGAAACTTGTCGTAGCCATAGTGCCGCGCGACTTCTTCGATCAAATCGATCCCGCGCGTGACGTCCCAGCGCCGCCACGAGGGCTGCGTGCAATCCCAGCGCGCGGCCAGCGAGCCATTGCTCCCGCGGTTGGCGTCCACGCGCACCGGCTGGAAGCCCAGCGCGCCCAGAATCTCCTCGATTTCGCGGTCGGGCACATCCGCGCCCATGATGCGCAGCAGTTCCTTGCGCGCGAACTCGATGTGGCGCGGCGTTTCGCGCCGCGGATAGACGTCAACAACGCCCGCAAGGATCTCTCCACCGGCCAGCTGCTGGATCAGTTCGGCGGCGCGCCGCGAGGCCAGTTCGGCCACCTCCGGATCGGCGCCGCGCTCGAAGCGGTAAGAAGCCTCGGTGCGCAGGCCCAGCGTTTTCGAGGTGCGGCGAATGGAAACAGGATCGAACCAGGCGCACTCGATCAGGATGTTCCGCGTGCTGAAGCCGATTTCGCTGTCCGCGCCGCCCATCACCCCGCCGACCGCCAGCGCATGTTTCGGGTCGCACACTATGCACATATCCTTCGCCAAAGTGCGCTCGACGCCATCGAGCGTGCGCAATTTTTCCCCCGCCTGCGCGCGCCGCACCACGATGCGATGCTCGTGCAGCTTGTCGAAATCGAACGCGTGCAGCGCGTGGCCCAGCTCGAACATCACGTAGTTCGTGACGTCCACGACGTTGTTGATGGAATTCTGGCCCAGGCCGGCGAGGCGCTCGCGCAGCCAGTCCGGCGACGGCTGAATCTTCACGCCGCGCAGCACGCGCGCGGTGAACCGGCCGCACAGATCGGGCGCTTCGATGTCGACGCGCGCCGCGGCGGAAACTCCTTCGCTGGATTCCCGGAGTTTCGGATGGACCGGTTTCAGCGGCTGGCGATAGATCGTCGCAACTTCGCGCGCGATGCCGTAATGCCCGAGGCAGTCAGGGCGGTTCGAGGTGATTTCCGCGTCCAGCACCGGCCCGGCCGGGGAATCGTCGACGGAATCGATGGCCACTCCCGCCAGGGAAAGCCGCGAGCGCAACTCGCTGGCCGGCGCCTTAACCTCGACGAATTCCTTCAGCCAGTTGTAGAGAACCTTCATGCGCCCCTCGCCCTGGAGCTTCGCCCGCGTTCCACGTCCATCGGAAACGAACTACGCTAGCGCAAGCGAGGGCAAGGACGCAAACGAAACGTGCGGCCTCCATCTGTGCGGTAATCGCGAGCGAGGCGCGCGCTTGCGAACACCGGGCGGGGCGAGAGAAGCGGCGCCTAGCTGGACTTCGTCCGCCGTCGGCTTCTGCGCGAACGCGACGGCACTTTGGCGCCTTTCTTGCGCGCTTCCGACAGCCCGATCGCGATCGCCTGCCTGCGGCTTTTTACCCGGCCTCCGTGTCCGCTCTTGCCGCGGCGAAGTGTGCCGTGCTTTCTCCGCCGCATCGCGCTGCGGACGCTTCTTTGCGC
>Ga0075272_1000026_pt1 | contig 48516 bp, 41 predicted proteins | sample SF_Rice_5C_0N_40_FD_69776 | JGI IMG/M metagenome (GOLD analysis project Ga0075272, IMG submission 69776) | Rice paddy soil microbial communities from Twitchell Island, California, USA - SF_Rice_5C_0N_404 | ecosystem: Environmental > Terrestrial > Soil > Paddy field/soil | place: USA: Twitchell... | reverse complement strand
CCCCGCTCGAACGCCGCAATCTCGAACCGACTCACGCTACCGGAAATGCGCCGAGAGTTCAATTGCGCCGGTTTCCGAAGCCGGGCCGGTTCGCCGGCTGGGCAGCGGCCTGCAGCGCATCACACCGGCACCGTTGCGCGGCTGAGGTCATGCGATTCAGAACTTACAGAGAACGCCCCATTGTCGCCGTCCCAGCCGGACGAAAGAATCGCGGGCAGAGGTGGAAAATGATCAAAAAGGTCAAAGGCGGATACAAAGTCGTTTCCGAAAAGTCGGGAAAGAATCTGGGCGGGCCGTACAAGTCGAAAGCTCAGGCGAAAAAGCGATTGCGCCAGGTCGAGTATTTCAAACGAGCGAAGGGATAAGCGCGCGAATCGGCCGAAGCGCCAGGCTGTAGGGGCGCTGCTTGCTGCGCCCATTCCAGAAGCACCCTGCCTTCGCAAGAGGCTTCAGTCCGATTCGATGTGGACGAGTTCGCGCGACGAGGGGCGCGACGCGCCGGAATACCAACGCGGCGGAGGTGGCTCTTCGGCCCGCAGGCGGTTCATGAAGCGGCCCACGCTGAGCGAGGCCTCGATGAAATGGTCGACCTTCAGCGGACCGGCTACCTTCACGTCGCGCACCCAGTGCAGGCCCGTGCTGATGGCGCAGCCGCATTGCGAGCAATCGGGCGTTCCACCGAACACGCACGGTTCGACCCGGCTGCGCAAATCCGCGGAATAATTCGCGGACATTTTGGCGAACACACAGTCGGCCGGATTTTCCGGCGGACGAACCAGCGCTTTGGCCACTCCTTCGCGGAACAACAGTTTCGGATAGCGCCGGGCCAGGGGCGGCAGTTCCTTCGCCACGAACACGCGGTCAGCCAGCGCCAGCGTTTCCGCGCTTTCTTCGTCGATTTGAGGGGTGTACACGCTCACCCAGATGCGGTTCACTTCCGGGCGCGCGTTCCAGAACGCGACGTACTCCTCCAGATAGCCGGGCCGCGACAACATCTGCCGCGTGATGACCCAATGGATATTCACCTCGCGGCCCTCGATATTCTTCAAGATACGCTGGTAGGTCGCCGGCTTGCGGCGCGGGTCGTGGTCCTCGGGCAGGCCGTCGACGGAAACCGCCACGCGCACACGCGGCAGCTGCATCCATTCCGCCGGAATGGGGATCACCGCGCTAGTCACCACCAGCGTGAAAACGCGCATGCGGCTGAGTTCGGGAAGAATGCGGCTCAACTCACGATGGCGAACCAGGGGCTCGCCTCCCACTAGCGAGACGTGCATGGGCTTGTGCTGGCGCACCAGGTCCAGCACGCCGCTCACCAGCGCATCGCCACGGAAGTCGCTCAATTGCGTGAGCGTCACATTGCCGCCCAGGTGCATGTCGCCGTAGGCGTAACACCCCGGACAACTCAGCGGGCATTCGCGAGTGATTTCAATGGAAAGAAGCGGAATCCGGCCATTGAGGATGCGACCCCAGGCAGTTAGCAGTTCGCGCGACGTCAGGCTTGGAGCAGGTACAGGAGCTATCGACATGGTCCCTCATGCGCTACTCAGAATTGGATGCGGTGAGGGTTGGCCAGGTGCGCTGAGTTTCTGATCCAATTTCCGGATGGGGACGATTCGTAACGTCCGCGCGGGAGGAAATACGGTAGCGGCGAGATCAGGGAATTAATGGATTCCCGACCAGTCGTCGGCCAGAAGAATGGAATTGCTGGGATTGGAAGGATCGTATTTGACGCTGGCCGTCTGGCCTACAGCGATGCGCTTCAGGTGCGCCTGTTCTTCCAGGCCCGTGACATCCTGCGCCGTTTCGTAGGTCACGCCGGAAATCGAATAGGAATAGTACAGGAGCTTCTGCGCGCCGTTCTTCGCCACGACCGTTCGCTTGCCCAGCAGGCTGGGGCGTCCGCTGCGGGTGGGCGGATTTTCAAGCTTCGCCGCCGCTTCGCTTTCGCTGTGGTCGACCACTTCCATGATCTGGCCCTCGACGATGCGACCGATGCGATTCAGATAGGCGCGGCGGTCGCGCTCGAGGGCATCCGCATCCTCCGGCTTCTTCCGGAACAGGAAAAAAGCGGCGCCTCCGGCCAGCACCACCACCACGGCCATGGGAAGAACGTTGCGCCAGTCGGAAACCATGGTGTTCACTTCGCGCCTTTGCGCATCGCCTCCGGCGGGATGATGTCGCCGAGAACCGGGTGCGCCTTTTCCCAATCCTTCAGGAAATTTTCCAGGCCTCGGTCGGTCAGCGGATGCTTGAACAGCATCTCGAAAACTTTGAAGGGCATGGTGCCGATGTGCGCGCCCATTTTGGCCGCCTCCACCACGTGGAGCGGATGGCGCAGGCTGGCCGCGAGGACTTGCGTCTTGTAATCGTAAGCGCGGTAGATTTCGAGGATTTCGCGCAGCAGGCCGAGGCCGTCGATGGAAATGTCGTCGAGCCGGCCAAGGAACGGGCTGACGATGTACGCTCCGGCCTTCGCCGCGATCAGCGCCTGCGAAGGCGAGAACACCAGCGTCACGTTCACGCGCACGCCCTCGCGCGACAGCGTGCTCAGCGCGCGCACTCCCTCCGGAATCATGGGAATTTTGACCACCACGTTGGGATGCCAGCTCACCACTTCGTGCGCTTCGCGCAGCATGCCTTCGTAGTCGGTCGAGACCACTTCCGCGTTCACGATCCCGTCCTTCACGATGCCGCAGATTTCCAGAATCAGTTCGCGGAACGGTTTCTTTTCTTTCGCCGCCAGGCTGGGATTGGTGGTGATGCCGTCGAGAATCCCCAGGGCTGCGCCCTGGCGGATTTCATCCAGATTCGCTGTATCGAGGAAGAATTTCATGATTGCGCACCTCTTATGCACCGCTCTCCGGGAGCGGAAATTCACCCTTCAGGACTCACCACGCTGTTGCGCAGAATTCCGATGCCGCTCACGCTGACTTCCACCACATCTCCCCTCGCCAGCGGTCCAACCCCTGCGGGAGTTCCCGTGGCGATGACGTCGCCAGGTTCGAGCGTCATCACCTGCGCGATATAGCGAATTATAACATCCAGGGGAAAAATCATTTCGGCGACGCAAGCGCGCTGTTTACTCATTCCATTCACGAAGGTTTCCACCGTGGCGCGCGGGTCGAGGCTGGTCTCCAGGACAGGCCCGAACGGGCAGAAGGTGTCGAAGCCCTTGCCGCGCGTCCATTGGCCGTCGCGCTTCTGCAAGTCGCGCGCGGTCACGTCGTTCAGGCAGGTGTAGCCCGCAATGTAGGAAGACGCGCCTTCCGGCGGCCCTAAATTGCGGCACCGCCGTCCTATGACAACCGCTAGCTCTCCTTCGTAATCCACGCGCTGGGAAATCGCTGGCAGCACGATGGGATCCTCCGGCGCGATCACCGCGGACGGAGGCTTCAGGAAGATGAGCGGCTCTTTAGGCGCTTCGTTGCCCAGTTCCTTCGCGTGCTCTGCGTAATTGCGGCCCACGCACACGATCTTGCTGGGACTTGAAGGCGGCAGGAATTTTACTTCCGCCACCGACCACTGACGCCCGCTGCGCGGAAGGGCCGGCGGCTGTTGGCTGCCGAGCCCCGCCAGCGCGCCAAGAATTTCTTCGATTTCCGCTGAGAGCTCGTATATTTCTTCGCCTTCGATGATTCCGGCGCGCGGGCGCGGATGGACTTCCCGTTCGCCGCGCACGGCGACTTCCTCCACGGAAAAATCGAGCGGCTGGAACCGGCAGAGCTTCATCGCAGGTGCGTATCGATCTCGCCGGGGCGGCGCCGCGCGGCAATGGGGTGCCGCTTGGCTTCCAGCACCATTCTTCCGACCCAGGCTCCCGTCGCGACCACGCCGTAGACCGCGCCGCCTTCCAACAACGCCTGCAGCGGCGTGCGCAGCGCCGCAAACAGCCCGAGGAAGACCACGCCCGCGAATTCGTAGGCCACGACAAAGATGATCCAGGCGGTCATGGCGGAGGCAAACAGTTTTACCGGGCGGTCCAGGAAGCGGAAAACGGGGATCAGCATGAACAGCGCGAACAGGCTGTAGGAAACCCCATTCCTCTCTAGCGCGTAAGGCTCTAGCGCGGGAATCCTGTTCGCCGCGATCAGCGCCCCGAACATCACCACGACCAGCAGGCAGCCCGTATAGATTCCGGTGATCAGGGCCGGATGACCCGCAGGCGGTTGCGTCGCGTGCGATGGAACTCCGGAGCCTTCTGCTGAACGATCCTCAATTCCCGTCACGGTTTGGGCTGGCTTTCTGCCGGGACTTCTCCCGGGACTCCCGCCGCGCTAGGCGCGCTTTCGTTCCCGGAGCGATCGACGGCGGCCACACGATACCAGTAACGCTGTCCGGCCACTGCGGACATATCACTGAAAGCGGGAGTTGGCAACAGCGCGGAATTCAAACGCGTCCCTTGCGCGTCTTCCTGCTCACTCCTGTAGACGTTGTACCCCGCCACATCGGTTTCAGGACTGATGTTCCAGGAAAGGTCGAGGTGCGCTGCGGTCCCCTGTTCCGCCGGGACAGGAACCACCACGAGCCCGGTCGGAGCCGAAGGCGGAAATACATCGCGCATGGTGATCGTCGCCAGATTCGAGTCGGCCGATTCGTAGGCCTGCCCCGCATATTCAACGACGCTGCGCACGAAATACTGATAGCCCGCGCCCACCGCAACCCCCGCGTCCTGATATTCGGGCGATTCGCTCGTGCCGATTTTCTCGGGAGGCGACTGCGCCTCTTTCGCACCGCCGATGGCGAAGATGCGCGGTTGCGCCGCGGCGCCCTTCTCGCTCCCGCTGCCCGCGGAAAACTCAGCGCGGTAAACTTCATATTCCTTGATCCCTGGCACGGGACCTGCGGGCGTTTGCTGCGGGGCGGTCCAACTGAGGCTCACCGCGGAAGGAGCCAGCTTCGCCTGCAAATCCGCAATCGGTTCCGGAACGGGATAGACCGCCACTGCGGCGATGTTCGAATCCGGCGACTGCTTCTTCGACGAAACGCGCGTGCGCACCGTGTAAATTGCGGTTTCACCGAGGTGCTGCTTCAGAACGTCCGGCGTCCACGCGTCGACGTAACGAATCTGTCCTTTCTGCTCGTAATGGGCGGCCAGCGCGGCGGGAATCGTGACCAGCAGAGATGTATCGGCCAGAGCCGTGGCTTGCGCGGCTTCCGGCGGCCCGCTCGAAAACTCGCGATAAATCTCGATGGCGGGCGCGTGTTTCAGCAGGCGCCGCTCCACCGTTTCGTGCGGCAGCGTGAACGTAAGAACGGCGCTGTTTCCCGATCGCTGCACCGCAAGGTCCGCAATGGGCGCGGGGACCTGCGGCTTGCGCGCAACAGGCTGCCCCGGCGAAGCGCAGCCCCCAAGAAAAACCAAAACCAGGAAAATGGAAAACGGAAAAACGAAAAGTGCGGTGAGGTGTTGGATTTGGACGAGCCGCCTGCGCCACGCTCTGCGTCCCATTTTCACTTTTCTGTTTTCAATTTTCTACAGGATGTAGCGGCTCAGGTCCTGGTCCTTCACGATGTTCGCCAGCTGCTTCTGCACGTAGGCGGCGTCCACTTTCACCGTCTTCTTCTTCATTTCCGGCGCTTCGAAGGAAATTTCCTCGAGCACGCGCTCGAGAATGGTGTGCAGCCGGCGCGCCCCGATGTTTTCGGTGTGTTCGTTCACCTGCGCCGCGAAGCGCGCGATGCTCGCGATCGCATCGTCGCTGAACACCAGCTTCAGTCCTTCCGTGTCCAGCAGCGCCACATACTGCTTGATCAGCGCGTTCTTCGGCTCGGTCAGGATGCGCGTGAAATCGCCCTCGGAAAGCGAGCTGAGTTCGACGCGAATGGGGAAGCGCCCCTGCAGCTCGGGAATCAGGTCGGAGGGTTTGGTGGTGTGGAACGCCCCGGCGGCAATGAACAGGATGTGCTCCGTGCGCACCATGCCGTAGCGTGTGTTCACCGTAGTGCCTTCGACGATAGGCAGGATATCGCGTTGCACGCCTTCGCGCGAAACGTCCGGGCCGTGCCCGCCTTCGCGCCCCGCGATCTTGTCGATTTCGTCGATGAAGAGAATACCCATCTGCTCGACGCGCTCGACGGCGATGCGCGTCACCTGGTCCATGTCGATCAGGCGCCCTTCTTCTTCCTGGATCAGATAGTCGAACGCTTCCGAGACGGTCATCTTGCGCTTCTTTTTCTGCTGCCCGAACATCCCGGAGAGCATGTCGCGCACGTTGATGTCCATCTCCTCCACGCCCTGGTTGGAGATGATTTCGAAGGCGGGCATGGAGCGCTCGCGCACTTCCACTTCTACGAAGCGTTGATCGAGTTTGCCTTCCCGCAGCTGTCCGCGCAGTTTTTCGCGCGTGCGCTGCACCTGCTCGCGGCGCTGCGCTTCGTTGGCTGGGACCGCCTCAGGGTCCGGCGGCGCGGTCGGCGGCAGCAACAGATCGAGCAGGCGCTCTTCGGCGGATTGCTCGGCGCGCTCGGCGACCTCGTCTAGCTTCTCTTCGCGCACCATGTCGATCGACGTTTCCACCAGGTCGCGCACCATCGATTCCACGTCGCGCCCTACGTAGCCCACTTCCGTATATTTCGAGGCTTCCACTTTCACGAACGGGCAGCCCGCCAGGCGCGCCAGCCGCCGCGCGATTTCCGTTTTGCCCACGCCCGTCGGCCCGATCATCAGAATGTTCTTGGGCAGGATGTCCTCGGCGAGTTCGGGTTGCAACTTCTGGCGGCGCACGCGGTTGCGCAGCGCGATGGCCACTGCCTTTTTCGCCGCTTGCTGGCCCACAATGTATTTGTCGAGTTCGACGACAATTTCGCGCGGCGTCAGCTCGTCGAACGACGGCAACGTTTCCTGCTCTGGCGCCTGGGATTCACCCGACAAGTAGATCACCATACCTTTCTCCGGCTTCCGTTCACAATTCTTCGATGCTGAAATTGGCGTTGGTGTAGATGCAGATTTCGCTGGCGATGCGCATGGACTCGGAGGCGATCTCCTTGGCCCCCATCTTCGTGTGTTTGGCCAGCGCGCGCGCCGCCGAGAGCGCGTACGGCCCGCCCGAACCGATCGCGATGATGCCGTCGTCCGGCTCGATCACGTCGCCGTTGCCGGAAAGCAGGAAGGTCGCTTTGTTGTCGGCTACGATCAGCAGGGCGTCCAGATGGCGCAGCGAGCGGTCCGTGCGCCACTCTTTCGCCAATTCCACCGCCGCGCGCGGCAAGTTCCCGTGAAATTCCTGCAGCTTGCCCTCGAACCGGGCGAACAGCGAGAGCGCGTCCGCCGTGCTGCCCGCAAACCCCGCCAGTATCTTGTCGTTATACAACCGGCGGACCTTCTTGGCGTTGTGCTTGATTACGCCTTCGCCCAGCGTCACCTGGCCGTCCGCCGCCAGCACCACTTTGCTGTCTTTGCGCACGCACAAGACAGTCGTGCCGTGCATCTGTTGCGATTTTTGATCCATCGCCATCCGCCGATTATACTCCGCGGTTTTCGAATGAGCCACCGGCCCATCCCTGGATAGCGTCTCAGTTTGAATTTTGACCGATCGATTGTGGCGCCCGGCCGGCGCTTCCTATATGCTCGGCGGAAAAGAAAGGGGGGATTACATGGCTCATTGGCTACCGGTGATCATCGGCGCGGCTGTCGCGATTGTTCTCTCGTTGAGCGTGGCATTTTATGCGCGCCGTCGGCGAGATTGAAACTGAGACGCTACGCAATCCCGAACCCGGCCCCGTTGCCCCGGGCAGCGATTTAGGTATACGCTGACCTTAAACACAGCCATGAACCCAGACCGCTCGCCGTTTGCCACCGTAGAAGAAGGTATCGAGGAAATTCGCCAGGGCCGCATGGTCGTCCTGGTGGACGACGAAGACCGCGAGAACGAAGGTGACCTCGCTATGGCCGCGGAGAAAATCACGCCCGAAGCCATCAATTTCATGACCAAATTCGGGCGCGGCCTGATCTGCCTGGCCATGACTGAGACGCGCTGTGACGCCCTCGACCTGAAGCCCATTTCGCCGCGAAATACGTCTCTCTTCGGGACTCCCTTCTGCGAGCCCATCGACGCGCGCCGCGGCACCACCACTGGGATCAGCGCCGCCGATCGCGCCACCACCATTCTCGCGGCCACCGACCCGAACACGCGCCCGGAAGACCTGGCCCGCCCCGGGCACGTTCACACCCTTCGCGCCCGCAACGGCGGCGTTCTGGTGCGCGCGGGCCAGACGGAGGCCTGCGTTGATCTGGCGCGCCTGGCCGGGCTCGACCCCTCCGGCGTGATTTGTGAAGTGATGAACGACGATGGAACGATGGCGCGCGTGCCGCAATTGAAAGAATTCTGCGCCGAGCATGGCCTGAAGCTGGTGACGGTGGCGGACCTGATTCGCTACCGCATGCAGCACGAGCGCTATGTCCGGCGCATCGCGGAATCCGTTTTGCCCACGCAGCACGGCGATTTCCGCATGATCGCCTATTCGAGCGACCTCGATCACGAATTGCATGTCGCGCTGGTGCGCGGCAACGTTGGAGAAGGCGGCGGTGCTGCCGCCGCTTCGGACAAAGCGCCCCTGGTTCGCCTGCACTCGCACTGCCTCACCGGTGATGTTTTTGGCTCGACCACCTGCGATTGCCGCCAGATCATCGACCTGGCGCTGAGCGCGATCGCCAAAGAAGAGCGCGGCGTTTTTGTCTACCTGCACCACACCGGCCGCGGCTTCCAAATCGAGCCGCGCGCGGAAGAAAGCGATACGTTGCCGCATATCCGCTATCACGCGCGAGGCGAAGTGGAACACGACCTGGGAACGCAGAGAAAAGTGCAGCGGGAAAGCGGCATCGGCGCCCAGATCCTGATCGATCTGGGACTGCGGCGCATCCGCGTGATGACGAACCGCCCGCGCAAGGTCGTTGCCCTGGAAGGCTATGGCCTGGAAATCGTCGAGCAGGTAGCCTTGCCGCTGGGCAGCGCGCGCCATCAAGTCTTCTGAACAGTGCTGCATCTCGGCGCCAACCGCCGCTCGTCCCTCTGCGCGGGGGAAGCCGAGCCTCAGACCAGATCCGCCATGGTGCCTTCCATGCGGTGGAAAAACATCAGTCCCCCGACCAGCACCACGGCCACCATCACCGCGCTCACCAGCAGCGGCAAGCCGGGCGCTTGGCCCTTGCCCGTCAGCGCCCAGCGAAAGCCGTCGATAACTCCCGCCATCGGATTCAGATTGTACAGCCAGGCCCAGCGCGGCAACCTTTTGCTGACCATCGACGCGGGGTACATCACCGGCGAGGCAAACATCCAGAACTGAACCACGAATTGAATGACGTAGCGGACGTCGCGATACAGCGCGTTCAGGGCCGACAGCCACAGCCCCACCCCCAGCGCCGTGCAAATCGCCAGCAAAAGCAGCAAGGGCAGCCAGAGCACCGAAACTCCCGGCACGATGTGGTATCCCAGGATGACCATCGTCAGCAGCACGAAACCGATGGCGAAGTCCACCAGCCCCGACAGCACGGCGGAGAAGGGCAGGACCAGCCTGGGGAAATAGACTTTCGTCAACAGGTTCTGATGAGCCACCACTGTATTCGTCGAATAATTCAGCGAATACGCGAAGTAGGTCCATGGGACCAGGCCGGCGAAATAAAAAACGGGATAAGGCAGGCCGTCCGAGGGCAGCTTCGCCAGCTTCCCCAGGAACAGCCAGAAAACCGCCATGGTCAGAACAGGCTGCAGCACGGCCCAAGCCACGCCGATGGCCGTCTGCTTGTAGCGCACCTTGATGTCGCGCCACACCAGGAAATAAAGCAGCTCGCGGTATTCCCAAACCTCGCGGAAGGGAATGGCCCACCAGCCGCTGGGCGCAGCAATGCGCACCACCGGCCGGGCCGCGATACCGGATTCCGGCATGCCCGCGGCGGTTGCTTCAGCGGCGGAAGTCATTTGTGCCATGGATTGCGGTCCTTCGCTCCCCTAAGTCAGGTGCCCCGTGCATCCGCCGGGACGTTCGCCTGTCCTGCACCGCAGGCGCAATCTAACGCGCATGCGACTCCAGCTGCCGCACATCTTCGCGCTCGATGTGATGCATCAGCTTGCCGCGACGCAGAAAATAATTCTCCAGGTTTCGGGCCGCGTGGCTGGGAACCACGGCGACCTGATTATAAGCGGCTACGCGCCAGGAAATCGGCCCGCGAACCGGAATCAGGTGCATGCCCCACTGATACATCATACCGAAATTCCACAGAATCAATAGCGCAGTCGTGGCCACCCCCAGCCACAGCGCCCGGCGCTCGTTCCAGGCATGCGAAATCCGGTCAAAAAAGGCGGCAAGCCCCAGAATGAAGACAGGCGTCAGCGAGACGAAGAAGCGGTTGCCGAACGACGCGATTCCGTCCCAGTCCTGGTAACAGCCGATTGCGTAGAGGTACACAACGAAAACGATGAGCGAGCAAACGCCGATCTGACGCTCGCGTCGAACCACAAAAACCAGCCCCACAACTGCGAGAAACACGATGGGCGTCCATGTCAGCACGCCGTGATCGGCGGAAAACGCGACCTTCCAGAACGCAGGCGAGCTCCACGACCAGCGCTCGGTGTAGCCAAGGTTGAGGTACGATCCGAAAACGATCTTCTTGCTGATGAGTGTGGGTGAGAAGGCCAGGAAAGCCGCCCCGAGAAAAGCGGCGTTTTTCAGGAAAACCAGCGCAGCTTCACGCACCTGGCCCGGCGCGAACGATTCACGGTAGCGCCCGAGCGATTCGAACAGCGGAAACAGCAGCACGATCGCGTTTACGTAGTAGATGTCCATCATCAGGCCGGCGATCAGACCCAGAACGATCCACTGGGCAAGCGTTCGCTTGGCCCGTGTCGTATCCCAGTACCACAGGAACAAAGCAACCGCGAATGCCGACTGCGCATGCGACCACGACGGATTGAAGTACATGTAAACGGGCAGCGAACTCGCGGCCCAGATGCCTAGTGTGGCAAGGAACGCCCAGCGCTCCGCAACGTAACGCCGCGCGATCAGGAAGGAGATCCACAGCGCCAGGAATCCGTAGAACGCCGTCCCCAGCGCCATAGCCAGCAGATAGGGCTTCGAATAGCCGTTGGCGGCCACGTGCGCTCCCACGGCGTTCGCCACCAGCACGCCCGCATGAGCCACGATCAGAAACGGCGCCCACAAGATCGCGGGGCCAATCGAGTAGTGATTATCGATATGGCCCGTAGTCGTGTAATCGCCGGCGGTGAGATGTCCCTGCGCATCCGTGTGCGCGGACCGGAATTCGCCATCGGCACGCAGCCAGTCATTGTGAAAATCCAGGCGGTGCTCGATCAGCAGCGCCCTCGCATAGCCGTAGTACCCGACGCCGTCGCCGTGAACGAAGGGGTTCACGAACGGCAGGCTGAGCAGGAACAGCACCAGCAGCCAGCGCTCGTAGCGCCGCGAACTCGACCGCACGGGCGCGGCGCTTTCGTGAAGCGAATCCGGGACGGGCGTGGCGGTGGTTGGTTCCATTGCGACCGGTGCTGGCGCTCCATGATAGCGTACTTTCCCGCGTTCGTTTTTTTGGGGCTGGCGGATGCACCGCGGCGATTGTGCGGACGGCGTGCTGGCGACGCGAAAGTCGGTGGCCCGGAAGTGCTCGGAGGGTGCTGCACGGGTCCGCTGAAGTGAGCCAGGAGATTCCCCTCCGGTAACTTTTCTACACGGCTCGCAGTTTCGTCCTAGTACTCGCCTGCCCTACCCTGGTACGATCCTGCCCTCCAATCCACATAAGTAACTCGTAAAACAAAACTTGTAAGGTACTAGAACTATGTGACCGTCAGGCCCTCCACGTGCAAGCATATTCCTTGGGGAATCGTGTTTCCAGCCCGGGCGCAAGTGTGCCCGCCTGGAGAACCGGCAACTGGGGGATCCGTGGACTCTTCGGCCACTCTTTGGAACCAAGTGAATCGCTTTCGGGCTCTGCTCCTGGGCATGATCGTGGTGGGAGCATTCCTGATTTTTTTGATCGTTCTGCGCAGTTCGTCCTACATGGCCGATCCCCTCTTCGACACCTACCTGGAGATGGGCGGGAGCCTGATCGCTTTTACGTTCGCAGCCAACGCCCTCGTCCGCTTCCGCGGAACGCACGACCGCATCTCGCTGATCCTCGCCTTCGGCTTCGTCCTGGCTGGCCTGATCGAGGCGGGCACGAGCATGACCTTTTACCGCGGGATGTCGGCCACGCCGGTCGAGGGCGGTCACATCTCGATTGCCTGGCTGGCCGGGAGAACGCTGCTGGGCGTCCTGCTGCTTGCCGCTCTGGCGGTGGAGAACCGCGTCCCTGTTTCGCGCGATCCGGGAAAAGAAATGGCGGTGGCGACCCTCATCGTCGGCGCCGTGGCCTATTTGACCAGCGTTTTCTACTTCATGCTGCCCGCGCCGCCCAAGATTCATCCCAACGCGATCATCCCGCGTCCCTGGGACCTGGCCCCCGCGGCGATCTATGTGGCGGCGGCCATCGGCTACCATTGGCGCCTGCGCCGTGCCAACTCTTCGCTGGACCGCGCGCTCTATTTCGCGGCCATCCTGAACGTACTGTGCCACGTCACCATGAGCGAATCGCAACACGTGCTCGACGCTCCGGCCACGCTGGCGCACGTCTTCATGGTGTTGAGCTACGTCGTGGTTCTGGGCGGCACCCTGCTCGACAACGCTCAGCTTTTCGACCAGGTGAGCAGGCTGGCCTCTTCCGATTCGCTGACCGGGCTGGCGAATCACCGCAAGCTCTTCGAGGTGCTGGAGACCGAGCTGCAGCGCTCCCGCCGCACGGGCCGCAGTTTTGGCCTGTTGCTCTTCGATTTGGACGGCCTGAAAAAAATCAATGACAAGTACGGGCATCTGACCGGCAGCCGGGCCATCAAGCGACTGGGCGTTGCGCTGCGCAGCAACAGCCGCGCTATCGATACGCCCGCGCGTTACGGTGGCGACGAATTCGCGCTGATTCTGCCCGAGTCCGGCGAAAACGAGGCCAAGCAGGCAGCCGCGCGCATCTGCGAACAACTGGCCAACGACGGCGAGGACCCCGCAATTTCCGTCAGTGTTGGGCTGTCCGTCTATCCCGCTGACGGCACCACCATCGAGAAACTGCTGTCCGCGGCGGATACCGCTCTGTACCGCATGAAGGGCCGCGGAGAAAAGAAGTTCCGCCTCCGGCATACCGCGGCGTGCTTGTAGACGCCCCGCGCCAGATCGGGAAGAGGGAGCGGAATCCGTTTCCGGCAAGCGTTTGGGTATCCGGCAAGCACTGGGGAGCCGTTCGGAGCACTCAGAACGGCCCATGAGTTCAGGGGGAAATGGAATGCGTTTCGGGATGGGAGTCCCAAAATCAGTTTCGGTGCGCCGCTGCGAAACGCGTGTCCCCATGGAAGTCGGAGTCCAGATCTCGGGCCGCGAAACGGTGGGGGCCGTGGAGACCACGTTTACGGAAAACGTCAGCGCTCGCGGCGCGCGTGTGTTCAGCAGCCGCCGCTGGAAAGCGAACGACCGCCTGACCATCGCCACGCTCACCGGTTCGTTTCAGGCGCTTGCGCGCGTGGCTTACTGCCAGACTGTCCCTGAAAGCGGCTTCGCCGTCGGACTCGAGTTCCTGGATCCTAGAGGGAATTGGATCGTGACCAGCGCCGCGCCTTCTGCCGTCATCGCTTGATCGCGCCGCTGCGCCACAGATTCCGCGAGACCCGAACCTATTGCACGAAACCCACGCTGGGCTCTCCGCCCGACGCAGGACCTTCGGGCAACGTTCCGAATTGCGACTCGTACCGCGCAATATTTTCCTGCAAGGCGCGCATCAGCCGCTTGGCGTGCGCCGGACTCACAATCAGGCTGGCCACCAGTTTCCCCTGCGGAACCGTGGGGAACATGTAAATGAAATTCAGGGTGAATTCCTCGGCATTGTGGTGGACCACCACCAGGTTCGAATACTGGCCCAGTAACTCCTTCTCGTCCGCTTTGATCTGCACCTGCTGTTGCTGTTGAGGTTTTGGCGCTTCGGCCATGGCAAAACTCCTTGGAGCCGCGTTCGCTAACTATAGCAGACTCTTTCCTGACGAAGGCGCGGAGCGCAGCTGGGCGCCCGACGTGCCTGTCACTTTGCATCGGCAACGCAGGGCGATTTCGTTGCGTCCTTTTCCCGCCCTCATTCGTATTACAGGCAGGTATGATGGGCGCAACCGCAATCTCGCTGGAGGGGCTGGTGGCCGTCGACACCGATGTGGCACGGCTGCGCCGGGGGGATCTGAACGCCCTCTCGGAGCTGATCGCCCGCTATCAGAACCGCCTGTATCGCTATCTGCTGCGCATCGTTCGCGAACCGGCCGAGGCAGAAGACCTCTTCCAGCAGACCTGGCTGAAAGTGGTGGAGAAGATTCGCTCGTTCGATCCCGGGCGCAATTTTGACGCTTGGCTGTTCACCCTGGCGCGCAACGCGGCCATCGATCACCTCCGCCGCATCCGCCCGCAGAGCCTGGACGAGCCGCTTGCGGATGATGCCGCCGGCGATACGGCCGCCGACCGCCTCCCCTCGGGCGAGCCTGCACCATTCGATCGTGCTGTGGCCACCGAGCGCCGGCGCCATGTGGGTGAAGCCCTGGAGTCGCTGCCGTTGATTTATCGCGAGGTGTTGACGCTGCGCTTCGAGGAAGAAATGAAGATCGAAGAAATCGCGCTGGTAACCGGAAAGCCGCTTTCCACCGTCAAAACGCGGCTGCGCCGCTCGCTCGATCGATTGAAGCAGTCGCTGGAAACACGCTACCCGGGAGCCGACTGGCAATGACCGAACACGAAAAAATCCGGGACTTGCTGGCGCTGGCCGCCGCGGGCGCCCTAACCGGCGCCGAAGAGCGGCAAGTCGCCGCGCACCTGCGTGCCTGCCCGGCTTGCTCGAACGAACTGGACGCATGGCGCTCGCTTGCCGCCGATCTGCAGTGCTTGCCCACGCCTCAGCCTTCGCCGCGCCTGCTGCAAACCACTCTCGCGCGGGCCCAAGCGAAACTCGCCGAGCAGGGCGAAGAGGCCTGGAATCGCCGCGTCATGATTTTCGTCGTGGCCTTTGCCTGGATCTTAACCGTCGCCAGCTGGCCCTTCTTTCACGTCCTCAGCCGCGGGTTCCTGAGCTTGTTCGATCCGCACCTGGGCCAAAGCTGGATCGCTTTTGCGGGATTCACCTCTCTGGTTTGGCTTGCCGGAGGAAGCGCTGCGGTCTTGCTGGCGCTGCGTCAGCGCCGCGAAAGGAGGCTGGCATGAGCCGCTTCACGAAGGAATTGCGCATCATTCCCGCGGCGGCCTGGGTTGTCGCATGGCTTGCCTACGTCGCAGTCACCACGCCGTTGTTTCTTGTCGTCCTTCCCGGTGATCCGGACATGGGCAAATGGCCGCGCTGGGGACAAGCCCTGTTCGTCTACGGCATTTTTCTTGTGCTGGTCGCGTTCATTGCCCTGATCGGGTACGTCTACGGCGATGCCAAGCGCCGCCGCATGCGCTACGTCATGTGGACCCTGCTCGCCATCTTCATTCCCGACGCCATCGGCATCATCCTGTACTTCATCCTGCGCGATCCGCTGCCCAAACCGTGCCCCGGCTGCGGAAACGTGGTGAAGGCCAGCTTTCCGTTCTGCCCGCACTGCGGCACGGCGCTGCAGCCCACGTGTCCCAACTGCGGCAAGGGCGTCGAGTTCGGCTGGACCAACTGCCCGCACTGTGGCCAGCAGTTGCCGGCGCCCTCACCCCGCCCGGCGTAGCGGCGTCAATTGCTCTCGTCGAGTAGCTCGTCTCGTATGTTTTTGAGCACGAAGGCCGCGCGCTCGACTCCAACGGCGCCCTCCAGTTGCGCATCCTCGTTCTCGATGCTGACAATTCCCTCGTAGCCTGCTTCCATGTGCGCGCGCAGGATCGCTTTCCAGGTTTCCGCGCCGTGCCCGTATCCCATGGCGCGAAAGTAATCGGACGCCTCCGCCAGCTCGCCGGCCACAAACCCGAAATTCAGCACGCCGTAGCGCTCGACGTTTTCCTTTTCCAGCGCGGTATCCTTCATGTGCGCGTGAAACAGCGCGCCTTCCTTCGCCAGCCGGCGAACCACCTGCACCGGATCGCATTGTTGCCAGAACAGGTGGCTGGGATCGCTGTTCGCGCCGATTTCTTCGCCCACGGCCTCGCGAAGCCTGAGCAGGGTCTTCAGGTTGTACACCGCGAAGTTCGGATGCATTTCGAGAGCGATCTTGTGGATGCCGTGCTGCCGCGCGAACGCCGCCGCCTTCTTCCAGTAGGGAGTCACGCGCTCCTTCCACTGCCAATCGAGCGCCGCCGCATATTCCGGAGGCCAGCGGTACGCGATCCAGCTGGGGCTTTTGTCGCTGGCGCTCGCGCCGGGACATCCCGAAAACCCCACAATCACTTCCACTCCCAGCCTTTCCGCCAGCAACACGGTGCGGCGAAATGTTTCCGCGTCGCGGTTCGCGATGTCTGGGTCCGGGTGCAGCGGGTTTCCGTGACAACTGAGGGTGGCCACGCGCAACCCGTGCGCATCAAATTTCTTTTTCCATGCCTTCAGCTTGCCCGCATCGCCCAGCAACTCCTCGACGGGACAGTGCGGGCTGCCCGGATAGCCGCCGGTAGCGATCTCCATGGCTTCCAGGCCCAGCGCGCTGACTTTCTCCAGCATTTCGTCCAGCGACAAATCGGCGTACACGGGATCGAAGACGCCAATCGGAATCCTGCGCAGCCTGGCCTTCGTCATGAGGTGGTCGGCCCTCCTCTTTGCGTTGTTTGCGATGCGTGCTTTCTTTCAGAACTACAGCTTTTCGCCCACAAGAAAAGCGGAACTCTGCTTGAGTTCGATGTCGCCCCTTCCGTCAGGCGATTCGGCGGGCAGCAGCCTTGGATAGAATCCGGAATCTTTGCCGTCGCGCATCGAGCTTTCCAGCAGGCTCCTGGTTTTTTCATACGCGGCATCGCCGCGCTTCCAGCCTGCTACGCTCAGCCAATGATCGAAGGATCGCGCTTTCGAATCTTCTTCCGCGGCAATCACGCGCAACCCGGCCGCCTCAAACATTCTGCGCAGCTCGCTCGTGGGCATGGCGCGCGTGTGCGACGGATCGCGCGCGATTTCGATACGGTTGCGCAACTCCGCCGCCGACGCCTCTTCCGGAACGATCATGTCGAGTACTCCCGCGCGCCCGCCGCGCGCCAGCACTCGTGCCATTTCGTTGATTACGCGCTGCGGGTCCAGGATGTGGTGCAGGCTGTAGCTGGTCACCGCCAGGTCCAGCGACCCGTCTGCGAATGGCAAATGCTGTGCGTCTCCCAGCAGGACGAACAGATTGCGAATGCCCTCTTTTTCCGCGGAATTCCGCGCGCGCCCCAGAATCGCGGGCGTGAAGTCGAGTCCCGCCACCCAGCGCACGTGGCGCGCGAAACGCAGCGCCAGCGTTCCAGGCCCACACGCCAGGTCGATCGCGCGATCGTGGCGGCCCGCTCGCGTCAACCGCGCCAGCAGTTCCGCCTCGCGCACCCGCTCCTTCACCGCGAAATCGCCAAACACCTCCGCCGTGCGCGTGAAGCGGTCGCGAACCAGTTCCGCCTGCTCTCGATCCTTGGTAGTCATCTTTGGGGATCTCGCGTCACCGCTGAAATCAACGCGCCAGAATACACCGGGCCTGGCGCTCGGCGTCAATCGTACGCAATTCCGGAACCGCGGCGTCGCACTCGGCGATGTGCTGCGGGCAGCGCGGGCCAAACGAGCATCCCGGCGGCAGCGCGTCGAGCGCCGGCACTGTCCCCGGAATCGGTGTGATGCTCCCAGCCTGCAGGCGTGGCGCGGCGCGCAGCAGCCCTTCCGTGTAGGGATGCCGCGGATTGCGCAACACCTCGCGCGTGGACCCCTGCTCGACGATGCGCCCCGCGTACATCACCAGCACGCGTTCCGCGATCTGCGCCACCACGCCCAGATCGTGCGTGATGAAGATCAACGACAGATTCAGTTCCGCGCGCAGTTTCGCCAGCAAATCCAGAATCTGTTTCTGCACCGTGACGTCCAGCGCCGTAGTCGGCTCGTCCGCAATCAGCACGCTGGGTCCCGCGGCCAGCGCCATGGCGATCAGGACGCGTTGCCGCAAGCCTCCCGAAAGCTCGTGCGGGTATTGACGCGCGCGGCGTTCGGGCTCGGGCACCGCCGCTCGTTCGAGCGCTTCGATCGCCCGCCGGCGAACTTCCGCCCGACCGCTGCCGGCTTCGTGAACGCGAATCGCCTCTTCGATCTGATCGCCGACGCGCTGCACGGGATCGAGCGCGGTCATGGGCTCCTGAAAAATCATGCCAATCTCGCCGCCACGAATCGCGCGCATCTCTTCGGCGGACGCTGAAACCAGATCGGCAACCCGGCCGGTCTCCCCATCCCCGTTCCCCTCGGAACGTCGAGCGTCCGCGAGATGCAGCGCGGCCTGGCCTCCGACGCGCGCGCCCGGCGGCAGCAGGCCCATCAGCGCCAGCACTAGCATGGTCTTCCCTGATCCCGACTCGCCCACCACGCCGAGCGACTCGCCGCGTCCTAGCCGGAACGACACGCCGTCCACCGGCCACACCCAGCCCGCGGCGGTCGGCAACTCGACGCTCAGCTCACCCACCTCCAGCCTTGCTCGCATGGCACCATCATATGTCTTTGCGGGAAAACCCGCTCGCCTTTGCCGCCCGCCGTTGCAACTTCGAAATCAGCGGACTACGGTCGAATCCGGCACTTCGTGCTAGCATGTCGCGCGCCGCGCCAGGGCCGCGGCCCTTTTGCCCACCGCTCCCAATTCCGAACGCTTTTCCCCCACGCTGCGCGCCGTGCTGGTGCTGCTGGCCCTGTCGATCTTCATCAACTACATCGACCGCGGCAATCTCTCGGTTGCCGCGCCGCTGCTCAAGGACGAACTGCGCCTCTCGCCCGCCCAGCTCGGCATCCTGCTCTCCGCCTTCTTCTGGACCTACACGGCATTTCAGATTCCCTCCGGCTGGCTGATCGATCGCCTGGATGTCACCTGGGTGCTCGCCTGCGGATTTTTTGTGTGGTCCTGCGCGACCACCATTACCGGCCTGATGCACGGCTTTGTCGCGCTGCTGACCGTGCGGCTCATCTTAGGTATAGGCGAGGCCGTCGCTTACCCTTCCTACGCCAAAATCCTGGCGCGCGATTTTTCCCTGCGCCAGCGCGGCCTCGCCAATGGCGCCATCGCCGCAGGACAGTTCACCGGCCCCGCCGTGGCCACTCTGGCCGGCGGCATCCTGATGGCCAAATTCGGGTGGCGGCCCTTCTTCATCGTGCTCGGCCTCATCTGCCTGGTTTGGTTGGTGCCCTGGATGTTCTACACGCGTCCGCTGCGCGCCCTCGCGCCGGTTCGACTTCGGCCGCATGGCGCCGCGAATGGCGACGCTGCCGGCGCGGGACCGGACTCTGCCGTTGTGAACCGCGCCATTTCAGCCGACCCTCCGTCGATAGTGGCGATCCTCGTCCAGCGTTCCTTCTATGGCGCATGCGTCTCCCATTTCTGCTGCAATTACCTGGTCTATTTTCTGCTGACCTGGTTGCCCTATTACCTCGTCCGCCAGCGCCACTTCTCCATGCAAGCGATGGCCAAGATCGGTGGGCTCGCTTTCCTGATGTCCGCGGTTTCTTCGCTGCTGTTCGGATGGATTTCCGACCACTGGATCGACGCCGGCCCGCACGGATCGCGCGCGCGCAAATGGATGTTCGTTATCGGGCTGGCAGGCGGAGGAGTGTCTCTGACGCTCGCGATCGTGGTCCCCGCTGCGCTTTCGGTCGTTCTTCTGGTGGCGGCCAGCAGCTTTTACGGCATCGCCAACCCTCTGCTCTTTGCCGGCACGCAAACTCTCGCCGGACCCGGCGCGGCGGGACAGTGGATGGGCGCGCAGAATTTCGCCGGCAATTTCGCCGGCATTATTGCTCCCGCACTCACGGGCTTTCTGGTTGAACGAACCGGCAACTTCCTCCTGGCGGTCGCTGTTTTAGGGGCGCTGACGCTGGTCGGCTCCCTCTCCTGGCTCTTCGTCGTCGGACCGATCGCTCCCGTATCCTGGCCCGCGCGGCGCGCGCCGGCCGGCCAGAACGTCAGCGCCTAGCGCGTCAAATTAGGATTTCGTCGATGCTTTTTAGGAGGTCGGAGCTTCAGCTCCGACGTTAAAGCCGCCTAGCACCTCCGGGGCTTTAGCCTCTGAAGCTCTGCACCTTTGTGGAAGCCTGTAACTCGGACACACTGGGTCAGCCGCCAGCGGCGGCGCTCAGGACGGCTCTGTCCCGGATTTCGGCCGGCCGCGTCTCCACATTTTCGGATCTTCTGCGGAGGTCGCCAGCGTACCGGCGTCGATCGGCGTTTGCACGCGCACGCAGCAGGGGCCCGGCGGAATAGGGTTCCCGTGCGGGCAGGTTTTCGGATGCCCCAGGAAGGTGCAGATGCGCTGATCGAGTTCCGGGCTGATGATGTGCTCGAATTTGCAGGCGTCCGAATTCGCGGCGGCTTCCTCGATCGCAAACGTGTCGGTGAGCAGGCGTTCGGCCAGGCGCCGCCGGCGCACGATGTCGCGCGCCCGGTTTTCGCCGTGCGGCGTCAGCGCGACGCCCGCCTGGTGGACCTCCAGCAAGCCCAACGCGCACAGCCGTGTGACCAGGTTCGCCGAGTCTTCCGCCGTCTTGGGCGGGACGCACACGAAATCGGGCGTAACCCCTCTTTCGTCGCACAGCCAGATTTCCTCCAGCAGATGATCGAAGCGCGCCTCTTCTTCCGCGGAGTAATCGATGATGTTCACCAGCTTCCCGTGCGCCAGCTCGATCTGCCGGTCCGCCAGCCGGCCCATCGATGCGTCGTGCGTGACCATCAGAATCGTGTGCCCTTGCGCGTGCAGCTCCTGGAACAGACGGATCACCGTTTCTTCATTGGCCGCGTCCAGATTGCCGGTCGGCTCGTCCGCCAAAATCAGCTTGGGATGATTGATCAGAGCCCGCGCCACCGCCACCCGCTGCTGTTCGCCGCCCGATAACTGCGAGGGAAGATGGTTCGCGCGCTCGCCCAGCGCGACGCGGGCCAGAGCCTCGCGCGCCTCACCCTCATCCGTGGTGCTGTGGAAATACTGCGCCAGCATCACGTTTTCCAGCGCTGTCAGATACGGAACCAGATGGAATTGCTGGAATACGAAGCCGACTTTTTCGGCGCGAAAACGCGTCAGCCCCGCTTCGTCGAGGCGCGCAATGTTCGTCCCGTCCACAATGGCGGCGCCTGCCGTGGGCGTATCGAGCCCGCCGAGAATGTTGATCAGCGTGGTCTTGCCCGATCCGGACGGGCCCATGATGGCGATCCATTCGCCCGCCTCCACGCCGAACGATACGCCGTCCAGCGCGCGAACGCTGCCATACTCCTTGCGCAAGCCTTGCACGTCGACGAGTTCAGCCACTATTCTCCCCTTAAGATCACTGCGGGCCTGACCCTGCCCAGCAAGCGCAGCGGCAGCGCCCCGGCCAGCGCCACGCCCACCATCAGCGCAATCGTGAACGGAAAAACTTCCCAGCGCGGCGAAATGGCCGTGCCGAAGACGCGCTGTCCCATCCAGTCGGAAAGCGCCATCCCAACGAAGCAGCCGAGCAAGCCGCCCACTGCGCCCAGCGCGCCTACTTCCGTGAGGAACAGCGACGTCACGCGCGCGATCGATCCTCCCAGCGCCTTCATCAAGCCCACATCGGCGCGGCGCTCCATGGCCAGCGCGGCCATCGTGGCCAGCACGCACAACGCCGTCAGCACCAGAATCAGAATGGCCATTCCCAAGATCAAACCGCGAATGCGGCCCAGCAGGTCGCCTTCCGCTTGGGTCACCTGGCGGACGGGCCGGGCCTCCAACGCCGGAAATTCCGCAGCGAGCCGTCCGAGGAACCGCGACATTGCCGCGGTTGTGCCCGTCACACTGAATTGCCACAGTTCGATCTGATCAGGCGTGCCGGCCAGTTTCTGGGCCACGGGCAGATTCACGAAGATCTGATCGTCCTCGCTTCCGCCCGTGTCGATCACTCCGGCCACTGTGACATGGGCCGTCTTTGCTCCATACGAAATATCGAATTGCCGCCCCGGCCCCAGGCCGAAGCGATCCGCCACGTTGCGCCCCACCAGGCAATCGATCAAATCGGTCCGCGAATCGACGCTGCGTCCCTCAATTTTCCACGTGGGATCGAGCGCGCGCGTCTGATCGAGCCATGTCCCCGCCACCACCACAGGCGTGTTCTCCGCCTGACCCACGATGTACAGGTAGGGCGCGGAAGCCGATACGTCCGACGAATGCATTGCCTTCAGCCCGCTTTCGATCGACGACTCGCTCAGAAGCGAGCGCGTCGCCGTTTGCGCGCCTGCCGCTTCCACCCCCGGCTTCGACGCCAGCACCACGTTTGCGCCCAGCGAGCGGAACTCGCGCGTCAGTTTGCGTTCGAGGTCCAGCTCCAGGTTCAGCAGCGCCGAGATCACTGCGGCGCCGCTGATCAGCGCGACCAGCGCCACCGTCAACCGCCCGCGATTCCCTCGCACCAGCTTCCACACCAGACGCCGGAACATCACTCGCCTCGCAAAATCGGCGCGGGATCAAAATGCGCCGCGCGCCGCAACGGAAATAGGCTCCCGAAGATCGCCACGGTAATGGCGATTCCGATCACGATGGGAAGTAGGACCGGGCGCGGCGTGGCCGGGCTGCCAAAAACGCTCGCGCCAAACGACCACGCCAGCCCCGTGCCCACTCCGTACCCGACCAACCCGCCCACAATCGCCAGCATGAGCTGCTCCGCCAAAAAAATCCAAATCACGATACCGTTCGTCGCCCCAATCGCCTTCATAATTCCAACCTCGGCGCGGCGTTCCAGCACCGTGGTTGCGGAAGTGGCGGCTACAGCCAGCGCCGCCGCAATCAGCGCCGCCAGCGTCACGATCCAAAGCAGCGCGCTCACACGGCTCAAAATTCGTCCTTCCGATTCCGCGACACGGCGAATCGCGCGCACGTCCGTCCCGGGCAGCGCCTGCTTGATCTGGAAGCTGATGGATGAAATGTAGGGCGAGCAGTACCAGCGGTCGTGCTCCGCCGGCGTCATGCTGGAGGGATCCTGCATGGAAAGCGCATCGTCCGGCTTGGTCAACGCGCTGAGGTACAGCCGCCGGAACTCTCCGGGGTGCCCGGAAATGCGCTGCGCCATCGACAGTGGAACGAAAATCGCGTCGTCGCCCGCATCGCCGGTGGAAACGATTCCGGTAACCTGCAGCGCCAGCCCCGCGCCGGAAGTCGAATTCGGCGCCAGCGTCAGACTCTTGCCAATTCCGGCCAGCGCGGGATGTTCCGCGGCGAAGCGCGCGCCCAGCACGCACTCGTTCGCGCCTTCCGCAAACCACCGCCCGCGAATTTTCCAGTACGGATGCGTCGCCTTCAAGCCCGTCGTGAACGTTGTCCCGTCGGGGATCGCAACGGAATGTTCATACCAGGTGCCGATGAGAGTCGCGGAGATTGGCTTGTCGCCGTTGGGAACAGAAACAGCGGCGGGAACGTCGAGGAACGGCGTGAACCCGAGGATGTTGTTGCGCCAGAAAATCATCTTCAGCTTGCCCAGGTCCGCTTCGCGCAGGTAGGCGCCTTCATCCACCGGGCGGTAATCGACCCCGCCGATGTTCACCGGCAGCGTGTCGGCCTGCGGCGTCACCACCAGATTCGCTCCCAGGCTGCGGAATTCGCGCGCCAGCCGGTCGCCCGCTTCCAGCGCCACCGTGAGCGTCGCTGTCGCCACCGTCATGCCCACCATCAGCGCCGCCGCAGCCAGCAGCTTCCGCCGCGGATTGCGCACGAACGATTCTTTCACCAGGCGCGTGAACATTAGCGGGCATGAATCATGGAGTTCGCTTCGGCCAGCGCCGAAAGCTCCACGATCACCTCTCCTGCCTTCACATTCGACTTCAGCGGAATCGGATTGCAGCCTCCCGCCTCCCCGATCGACGGGATGTAGATCACCGCGCCGCAGTTGCGGCAAACCACGTTCTGGCCCTCCTGGCGGTACCCTTGCCGCCCGCAGATTTCGCACGCATCCAGGGCCGTCACGTAATTCCCCTGGCTCGGATGGATGACGAAGAACCGGATTTCCGTGCCGTTCACATTGGCTTCGTAAAAATGAAGCTTCCCGTCCGCCACCTGCGAAACCGGAACGCTCACCTCGCCGTTCCTGGCGGCGAGCAGGATCGCTTTCGTCGGCTCATCCATCGCCCGCGTGTAAACCGATTCCGCCATCAGCGACAACACTACCGCCACGCACAGGCCCGCCGCCGCAAAGCTCCAGCCTCGCTGCCGCCGGAATTCCCACTCGCGTAGCCGCCGCTCGGCTGCATTCAACGATGGATCCGGCGCGGGCTTCTTGGCGCTGAACCACTCCCGCAGCACCGCGATCACCGCAACTCCCAGGATCACGACGAAGAAGAACAGCTCGTTGCGCACGATCGGCCCGATCGTGGCCATTTCCCTCTCGCTCGACCAGATCCACGTCGCCTCGCTCAGCTCGTGCACGCCGGTCAGCGCCAACTGGAACGCCACCACCATCAAAATGATCGTGGTCACGCGGAAAAACCGGAACAACGGTATCCGCAGCGTCCCTTGGAAAAAGAACAGCCCCACGGCCACCGCGATCGCAACGCCCAGGCCCGTCCCGATCCAAATCTGCACGCCCGCGCTCGAAAACTCCACGGCCCGCAGGATCAGCACCAGCTCCGCGCCCTCGCGCAGCACCATCAGAAAAACGAAGGCGCCGATCCCCCATCCCGCCGCGTGCGTCGATTTCTGCGCGTACGCTTCGATGCGTCCCTCAATCTCCTTCCGCAGGGTGCGCGCCACACGGTTCATCCACACGATCATGGTCACGACCAGCGCGCCCGCGACCAGCATCATCAGGCCCTCGAAGCCGTCTTCGCTCACGCGCAAGCGCTGCAGCGCCACCGCCGCAGCCACGCTTCCCGCCACCGCCAGCGCCACTCCCGCCCACGCGTAGCGCGCCAGCGCTCGCCGCCCCGTGCGGTTCAAATAGACCAGTACAATGCCGACTACGAGCGCCGCTTCGAGACCTTCACGAAGGGCCACCAGGAGGGCCGAAAGCATGTCAGCACACCACCATTCCGCGTTGAAGCCGAAACTCCCAGTTGAAACTCACTTTCAACTAGGGAAACAGTCTACCTGCCTCCACTCTCCTCTGGCAAGCAAATTTCTCCCCCGCCTTCCATTTCGCTTCTGGCCATCTACAACAGGGACTGTAGAATAGGCGTCTAAACCTGCTTTGATGCGCGCGCCACATCATTGTTGTTTTCGCGGTCTCCCCTGGGAGGCCCTTCTCGCACTCTGCATGATTCTTGTACCCGGGAGCAGCGCCGCCCCGCTTCCCCAATCGACAGCAGCCGCCTCGGGCGCGCAAGCCAATCCCTCCGCGGAGTTGCATTTCAAACCCGATCGTAAGAAAGCCAAACAAGCCTACAGGGACGGACTCGCTGCCGAGCGCAACCAGGAGTGGCAGGCCGCCTATGACTCCTACGTGCGCGCGGTCGAGTGGGCGCCCAGCGAGCGTGCGTATGTGCTGCGCCGCGACCTCGCCCGCGGCCGCCTGATCCAAACCAAGGTCGACTTGGCGGAGAAGGATGCGGTCTCCGGCCGCCTGGCCGATGCCCGCAAGGAATTGCTGGGCGCTTACGATCTCGATCCCTCGGATCAGATCATTCGCGACCGCCTGGCGGAGTTGGCGGCTCTCGAGCCCACTTACTTCAAACCCGCGAGGCCCGGCATGCAGCTCGCCAGCGTGATCGATCTCCATTACCAGCCCGGCACCCGCAATTTCAATTTTCGCGGCGATACGGAAGACTTGTACGACCTGATCGCGCGGCAATTCGGCGTGAACGCCGCTTTCGACGCCGAGCTGCACTCCCGCCAGATTCGCTTTCAGGTCAACAACGTTGATTTTCTGACCGCCATGGACCTGGCGGGCGCCGCCACGCAAACGTTCTGGCATGCCCTCAACGGCAAACTCTTCTTCGTCGCCGACGATACGCCGCAGAAGCGCCGCGAATACGAACCTCTGCTGGTGCGCACCATCCAGTTGCCGGCCTCCGAAACTCCAGAGCAGGTCACCGAACTCGCGCGCCTGATTCGCGACATCACCGGAATCCTTCGCGTGCAGGAAGATCCCGCCGCGCGCACCCTGACGCTGCGCGCCAACGCCCGCTCCATGAGCGTCGCTTCCGAGCTGATCGAAAACCTGGAAAAGCCAGCGGGCGAAGTGGTCCTCGAAATGGAAATTCTCGAGGTGGACCGCGCATACGCCCGCCAAATCGGCATCACGCCGCCGCAAACGGGCAAAGTGTACGCCATCGACAGCTCTCTTCTGGGCGCGGGAAATTCCGAACAGCAGATCATCAGCACGCTCGAGCAGATTTTCGGCACGCCGTCCGCTCTGTCCGGGCTCACGCCCAGCCAGATTGCCAGCGAAGTTGCTTCCGGCCAGTTGGATCTGAACTCCGTGCTGCCGCCGCTCGTCGCTTTCGGCGGCGGCGCGACCACCTTCTTCAGCACCCTTCCGGGCGCCACGGCCAGTTTGAGCAAGACGCTGTCGCTGGTGCGCAGCGGCCGCCGCGTTCTTCTGCTGGCGCAGGACAACCAGCCGGCCACCTTCTTCGTCGGCGAACGCTATCCGGTCACCCTGGCGCAGTACTCTTCCAGCTTGACTTCCAGCCTCAGCACCGCCGGCATCACCTCCGAACATTTTCCCATCTCCACTTTGACCACCGGCAATGCTCCTTCCTTCGTGACCTCGGCCAGCCTGCGCAGCAACGGGATTCAGGACCTCCTCGTCGCCAATCATGCGGACAACAACGTTTCCGTGTATCTGGGGAATGGCGACGGCACGTTCGCGGCCCCGGTCACCTATCCCACGGGCGTGGGTCCCGTGTGGATCGCCACCGGCGATTTCAATAACGATGGGGCGACCGACCTTGTGGTGGTCAACAAAGGCGCCAACACACTTTCCATTCTTCTCGGCAATGGCGATGGAACGTTCAAACCCAAAGTCGACGTTCCCACCGGCAGCGTCCCTGTTTCCGTCGTGGCCGGCGATCTCAATGGCGACGGCAATCTCGATCTGGCCGTGGCCAATCAAGCCGACAACACCGTTTCTCTTCTTTTTGGCAACGGGGCCGGCGCTTTCAGTGCGATAGCGGGCCTTCCAGGCCTGCTGGCCGCGGGACGCGCCCCGACCGCGCTCGCGCTCGGCGACTTCGACGCCGCCAAATACGCGAATGGCAATCCCATTCTCGATCTGGTGGTGGCCAATCAGAATGACAACACCGTTTCACTGTTTCTGGGCAATGGCAACGGCACGTTTCGCGCGCGCACGGACTACGCTACCGGCGCCTCGCCCGTCTATGTAGCCACCGGCGATTTCAATGGCGACGGCATCCCGGATGTGGCCACCGCCAATTTCATGGACAACACGGTTTCGATTCTGCTGGGGAAGGCTGCGTCGAACGGAACCGCCGCCGGCGCGCTGGTCTCGCGCGCCGACTACACGGCCGGCGCGGGCCCCACGTCTATTGCCGTAGGCGATTACAACCGCGACGGCATATCGGACCTTGCGGTCACGGATTCGACCAGCAACGCCCTGGCCATCCTGTTCGGCGGGATCGCCGGCACGTTCAACACGCCCTATCCACTGAGCGTGGGCACCGATCCGGTTTCGGTGGTCACCGCCGATTTTGACGGCAACGGAACGCCCGACGGCGCGGTGGCCAACAACGCCTCCAACACCGTGTCCGTCATTCTCAACAACTCCAGCTCGTCGAATCCCACTTCCAGCGCGCCGGGAACTTTGTTTCCCTACTCGCAATACGTCGATCTGGGTTTGAAGATTAAAGCGACGCCACACCTGCGCCCCGATCATCAAGTTACTCTGCAGCTGCGCTTCGATCTCACCGGGCTCGCCGGGCAGAGCTTCAATTCGATTCCGGTGCTGGCCAACGATTCGCTCGAGCAAACCGTGCGCCTGAACGAAAATCAGACCAGCCTGCTGGCCGGCATCCTTCAGCCCTCGATATCCACCACGCTGAACGGTATTCCGGGAGTCGCGGAGCTGCCCTTGGGCGACGTCCTGGGTGGCAACAAAGCGGTGCAGCAGGGTGATACGGAACTGCTGATCTTGATCACGCCGCGCGTGGTCCGCTTTGCCCATCGCAAGGACGTCACGATTTACGCGGGCCACGGAGCGGCCGGGGGACTCGGCGGATACATGCAGCCCACCCAGCCCGGATTCCACTTCCCGCAACCCTTCCCGCCGCAGCGCCCGCCGCAGTCCCCCACGCAGCCGCCGCGCCCCCAAAACCAGCCCCAGCACTGAGATTTCGTCGCGCGGGCACCGCGCCTGTTCGTCGGCGTCTAACCCGCCACCAAGCCGCGAAACTCGACCCGGAGGAATCAGCCCTGAGGGGAAGTGTATTGGCCCGGCGGCAGGACAAAAAGCTGCTCGTACTCGATCGCTTTGCCGCCGCATACTTCAATCGGAAACAGCTCAGTGCGCAAAGAGGCATCGTATCGCTTGACGAATTGAGGAGCGCCCGGCCCTAGCACCGCTATGGCCTCTTTTCAGCGGTTTTGGAAGGCGGTTTTCCCGGGGAAAAAGCGAAAAGCTGCTCGGGCTGAAAGCCGCCGCGCTACGTTATACCTAACGACAAAAGCGGATCCCTCACCCCCCGTTCGCAAACGGCGCCACCGGATTCGGAGGCAAAGACGCCGGCGGGGCGCTCGCGCCACGAACAACGAAGCAAAGGCAGGCACGGAGAATCGACGCAGAAAAGAGAAAGCCCCGGCGGAAGGCCGGGGCTGTTCGTGACACACCCAATAATTTTCTGGCTTTATGTTGCACCTGAAGGTGCGACCCACAAAGCCCACCTGCCAGTCGGAGGGATTCTAGTCACTCGCCACTAGCCACTCGCCACTGCATTAGTCGCCGGCGACGGCGGCTTCGGCGTCAGGCGTGTGCGCCGGCTCGCTGGCGCCGTTGCCATTCCCGTTCGCGTGGCTGTTCCCGTTGCCATTCGAGTGGCCATTGCCATTACCGTTTCCATTGGCGCCGGCGATTTGGACCGGCTTTACCGGAGCGCCGGGGACGGCCATCTTGATCTGGTCGAGCGAGCCGATGCTGACCACGTTCTCCTGGGGCTTCTTGAGCACGAGTTCTTCGTAAATCTTGCGGACCTTGGCCGCTTCCTCGAAGGCCTTCTTGCGGCGCATGCGGTCTTCTTCGGCGGCGGTGAGCGGAATGTCGTGCTCGAGATGGCGGACGCGCGAGGCGTCTTCGGCGTCGATCTTCAGCGAATGCTCGTAGCTGGCGAGATCGACGCTCTTGCCCTTGGCATAAATCTGGTGCTTGCCGTGCGACTTGTACCACTCGGCGACGGTCGCGTTCTTGTACATGTTCTCGATGATCTTGCGCCAGCCGATGCCCGTGTTGTAGGCGCAGAAGGAAATTTCGCCCTGCTGCGTGGCGTAGGGAATGATGCACATTTCGGTGCGGCGGAAGTCGTAATTGAAGAGGTCCTGGAACCACATGCCGGCGATGAAGAGCATGTTCCAGGGATCTTCGGAGCGGCGCTTCATGGCGTCGTTGAAGGTGCGGTTGGGATTCGTGCGGCCGTACTTCTTGTCGGAATTCTTGGAGACGGCCCAGGTCTTGTCGAATTTCTTGAGGATGTCCTTGATGCGCAGGTTGGGAGGCGCCTGCCAGGGATCGTAGTTGCGCAGCATGGCGAGCGCCATCATGAAGGCGGAGAACTTCTTGCCGCGCGCGGCGTCGGTGATGTGGTGAACGTCATTCACCAGCTGCGGCGCATTCAAGAAGCGCGAAATGGGCGCCCATTCCTTGGTTTCCTTGTGCACCATGACGGCCGTGCCCACGCCGCAGTTCGGGTGGCAGCCGCAGGAGAGCGCGCCCCACTGCGCGTCGGTGCCGTGAACCATGTCGGCAAAGCCGGCGAAGGGCGAGATGAACGAGAGCGGGAACCAGTCGCGCGTGGGCTCGATCTTGCCGACCTGATTGCTGACGTCGGTGGCGAGATGCGAAAGCGTGTAGCGCTGGCGCATGCGGCGCTCAGGAGTGATGTCCTCGTCGCGGCCGGTGAACGAAACCGGCTGGAAGGAGACGAAGGAGATTTTCTTCGGGTTTTCCATCGCGAACTTGACGATGGGGCCGACTTGGTCGTTGTTCACGTTGTTGACGATGGTGGTGACCAGGACGATCTCGATGCCCGCCTCGTGCATGTTCTCGATGGCGCGCAGCTTCACGTCGAACAGGTTGCCGACCTGGCGATGGCTGTTGGCGTCGTTGCCGATGCCGTCGAACTGCAGGTAGGCGTAGCGCAGGCCGGCTTCGAAGGCCTTGCGGGAGTATTCCTTGCTCTTGGCGAACTCGATGCCGTTGGTGGCGGCCTGCACGCTGTTGTAGCCGATTTTGCGCGCGTAGGCGACCGCGTCGATGAAGCGCGGATGCATGGTCGGCTCGCCGCCGGAGAACTGCACCGACATCTGGCGGCGGGGCTTGATCTTCAGCGCGTTATCGAGGATTTCGGTGATCTCGTCCCAGCCCAGTTCGTGGACGTAGCCAACCTGATTGGCGTCCATGAAGCAGGGATCGCACATCATGTTGCAGCGATTGGTGAGGTCGACGGTGAGAACGGCGCCGCGGCCATAGCGAACGGTGCTGGAGCCATGGCGATGGAGGTCTTCGTCGTTGTGCGCGGGGATGTCGCGGCCGGGGAAATTCTTTTCGATCCACTCGAGGAACTTGGAGTCGAGCGCCATCAGGTCTTCGCACTTGCCGTGGATAGGGCATTCCTTGACCATCCAGACCTGGCCGTCGCGCTCGATGATTTGCGCCTTGATTTCGCCCACTTTCTCGTGGACGAGATCGGTCCAATCCTTTTTGCCATCCATGATGGCCTGACGCGCTTCCTTGACGCACTCGGGGCAAAGGGAATCGGTGGTTCGGGGCCAACCGAGCGTTGGCTTCGACTTCTCCCAGGACTTCAAGAGGGGCTTGTCCGACCATTTCGGCGTGATCGAGGGATTGGGATTGTGCTTATTGAAGAACTGGATCGTGTCGAAGGTCAGGCCTGCGGTCCTGCACAAAGCCCAGTCGAAAGTTTTCCAAAGCCGGTTGCGAACAGTCGTTGCCATATAGTTGCACCTTTCCTCAAAAAAGAACGCGAGCGTTGAAACCTGCCTGACGGCAGACGGGCCGAGAACTCGGATTCCCCCGAAAGAACAGATCCCACGGGCGCAAGCGCGCCCATAAGTCCTTACAAGTCATAGTGTGAGGCTGCATGGGCGAAGGGTCTACGAAACAGCATCGAAGGGGTGGTTTTGGGGGGTGAACGGTGATTCGGTGCAGCGAACGGGAGGGCGGAGAAGGGGATGGGGCGTCCACAAAAAGCGACAAACGGGATGAAACCACAAGATGAACGCAGATGAACGCAGATTGGGACAAAGCGGAAACACAGGGCAGGAATTGGCAGGGCCGAGGCCCCAGGGGCGCGGAGCGGCGGACAATGAACTTGCGGGCTCGGGGAAGAGAGCGATTTACGGGGACGTCACGGGGCGTTCTTCGGGCGTTCACACCAGTTTTCTACAAAGGCGGCGCGGGTGGCGCGAGCGCTGCCGTGCAGATGCGGCGGCCGGCGCCGGCTAACCCAACGAATTGGACCTTTGTACTGCAGATATCCACAGGGGACATCTTGACCAAAAGCTGAGGGCGGAGTAAAAGCCCCAGCGACAGAATTCCCTAAAAGGGGGGTGTGGAGTGCTAGCGAAATTGAAACTAGAAGTGAGTGTGTGTGTCGCGGTCCTCTTTGCTTGTTTTGCCTGTCTCCTTGCTCTTCCTGTCCAGGCGCAACAGACGCTGGGCGCCATCAACGGAACGGTGAAAGACGCCAGCGGCGGAGTGATCCAGGGCGTAGGAGTGCAGATTCGCAACGTGGGGACGAACCTGGCGGTCAACGCGCAAACGAAGAGCGACGGATCGTTCAGCGTGGTGGACTTGCCCATCGGGCGGTACGAAGTTACGTTCTCGAAAGACGGATTCCAAAAGCAGGTGTATTCGCCCGTGTTGGTGCAGGGCGGGTTGACCGCAACGGTCAACACCACGATGTCGCCGGGGACGGTTTCGTCGACCGTGACGGTGGAGGCGACACCGTTGCTGAACGAGACGGACACGACGAACGGCTACACGCTGGGAAGCGAAGTGATCCAAAACATTCCGCTGGGCACCGGAAGCTTCACGCAACTGGCGGTACTGTCGCGGGGCGTGAGCGCGGATTTCCTCTCCGGAGCGGGAACGAATGAAGGCCTGGGCAACCAGGCGATCGTTTCGAACGGGCAGCGCCCGACCAGCAACAGCGTGACGTTCAACGCGGTAAACGCGAACAACCTGTTCAACGGGAACACGACGAGCTACATCAGCACGAGCCGGTTCATCCTGAACACGGGCGAAAATTTCGCAGCTGGCGGGCAGGTGCAGACGAACACGTCCGTATTCGACGCCATCGGGCAGGGCTTGCCCACGCCGCCCCCGGAAACGATCGAAGAACTGCACGTGGCGACTTCGATGTACGACGCGTCGCAGGGCGCGACCAGCGGGGCGCACGTGGACATCACCACGAAATCGGGGACGAACGAATTCCACGGGATGGGCTACGAGTATTTCCAGAACAACGCGTTCAATGCGACGCCGACGTTTCTGCAGGCGAACCCGTTCTTCACGGGCGCTCCGCCGCTGCACCGGAACGTGTTTGGGGCGACGCTGGGCGGGCCGGTCAAGAAGAACAAGCTGTTCTTCTTCACGTCCTACCAGGGACAGAGGGTGAGCGACGCGCTGAACGGATCACTGGGGGGCGCGGCCGTTCCGCCGGACCTCACCGACGCGCGCGATGCGGCCAGCTTGGCGGCCATGGCGAATCAGGATTTCGGGACGAGTCTGACGGCGAGCGACATCGATCCGGTGGCGTTGGCAATCATGCAGGCCAAGACTTCCAGCGGGCAGTACATCATTCCTTCGGCGAACACGATGGAGACGGGGAGCATACCGTTCACAGCGTACGTGAAAGGCGCGCCGAGCACGTTCCACGCGGACCAGGTGAACGGGAACGTCGACTACGAGTTCAGCGCGAGCGACCGGTTGGCGGCCAAGTACTACTTCCAGAACGATCCATCGACCAGCCCGTTCGCGGTGAGCCAGGTGCTGGGTTTCCCGCAGTCGCTGAAAGCGGGCAGCCAGGTTTTTTCGCTGGACAATACGACCGTGCTGACGCCAAACAGCACGTGGGAACAGCGCATCGGGTTCATCCGGCAGATCGCGAACGCCACGACGGGACAGGCAACCACGCCGTCGGCGGTGAATTTGAACCTGTTGGGAAGCAGCTTCTTCCCGGGCATAACGATCTACAACGGAGACAGCAATTACCATGAGGTGCGAGTCGGGCCAGCTACGAACTTCGCGAACGCGGGGATTTTCCAGAACCAGTTCGAGGGCGCTTCGGCGTATCACTGGATCAAAGGGCGCCACTCGCTGGCCTTCGGGTTCAACTTCGATTACGGACAGTTCAACGTGGAGAACCGCGAGAATAACGTGGCCACCTTCTCGTTCAACAATTTCCCGGATTTCCTGACCGGACTTCTCGGGCACGACCGCAGCAGCGGGCTGATCCTGGACGGAGAGACGAACCGCCATTTCGCCTATAAGCAGGCCGGGCTGTACGTGCAGGACGACATCAAGCTGAAATCCAATCTGACGGTGGATGCCGGGCTGCGCTGGGACTGGGACGGCCCGCTGTACGAGCGAAACGGGCTGCTCACGAACTTCTACCCTTCGGATTACCAATACAACCTGAGCACGGACTCGTTCGGGAGCGTGTCGAACGGGGAACCGGCGATCGGGCTGGTGGTGGCCGGGAACAACAGCGCATTCGGATTCAAGGGCGTAAGCAACTCGACGCTTACCGGGCGGCAATGGATGTTCGCTCCGCGGCTGGGCGTAGCCTGGAGCCCGTCGGGGATCAAGAATCTCGTGGTGCGCGCGGGCGTGGGGCTGTACGCCGATCGCGGCGAGTACTTCACGGAGTTTTCGCCGAGCGCCGGGCTGGGAATCAGCGGGCCGTTCGGGGTGACCACGGAAGAGCCGTTCACGATTCCGTACAGCACAACCTGCAAGGGCACCGGGTGCCTGGCGAGCGGGCCGTTCGGGACCACGTCTTTGCCCACTCCACCGTCGAACCTTTCGGGCGTAGCGGCGTTGGTCCACGACATGCGCGACCTGGCCGGGTGCTTCAACCAGCCGGTCCCAGGACAGCAGCAGGCGGGCCAGCCGTGGTGCTCGCCCAACAGCTTCAACCCGCCATTCGATTTCCTGTTTGGCGGCTACAATCCAGCCAACAAGCTGCCCTATTCGGAGAACTGGAGCCTGGACCTGCAGTGGCAGCCGCGAAACGACCTCACGCTGGTACTGGGATACGTGGGGAACCACGGGGTGCACGAGGTGCTGCCGATCCCGTTCAATCAGCCGGGAGTGGCGACACCTTCGAGCCCGATCAACAACCAGATTTACTCGTACGGGTTCCTGGCGGCGACGCCCACAACGGCGGGCGGCTGCGATCCTTATAACGATGCGTCCTCCACGTGCATCCAGCTGCCGCCGGAGGCGGTACAGACCACGATCGGGGAGTTCGCGGCGTCGGACGGGAACACGGCGCTGCGCACACCGTACATCGGGTTCAATCCGAATTCCGACTCTTGGCTTGCGGCCGGAATTTCGAACTACAACGCGCTGCAGTTCCAGGTGACCAAGCGCATGAGCCACAACTTCATGATCAACGCGGCGTACACCTACTCGCACGCGCTGGATGAGGGCAGCGGGCTGGGTTCCGGGCTGTTCTTCAACGGAAACAATCCGCTGGACCTGCGAACATCGTACAGCAGCTCGGATTTCGACCGCCCGCACGTTTTCACCATCAACTACGTTTACGATTTTCCGAAAGTGGCGAACGCTTCGCGGCTGGTGGATGAGGCGGTGAATGGGTGGTCGGTGAGCGGAATTACCGTGGCGCAGAGCGGGCAGCCCTTCAGCATCATCGACTTTTCGGGAACCGCCGGAGGGCAGTATTTCAGCGCCGACGACTTCGTGACCAACCCGATCCTGCCGCTGGCCCCGGGAGTGAGTATCTCGAAGGCGACCATCGGCGGCACGAACCAGATCTATACCTCGGGGCCCAATCAGGGCTTGAGCGTGCCGTACATCGATCCCAACGCATTTGCGGTGCCGTACCTGCAGCCCGGACAAAATGGCGTGCCGCCGTGCCAAACCGTCAGCGGCACGCAGGTTTGCGACAACTATGAAACCGGGTTCGGCAACAACGGACGGAACATCTTCCGTGCGCCGGCGCAGGTGCGGTTCGATCTTTCGATGATGAAGAATTTCAAAATCACGGAGCGGTTCGGCATGAAGTTCGAGGCGGACGCATTCAACGTGTTCAATCATCCGAGCTTCGACGCTCCGTACAACAACTTCCAGCTGAATGCCTGCTACAACCCGGTGCCCTGCTACTCCACAAGTCCCGGACTGGATCAGGGATTCGGGGACATACAGAGCACCATCGGCAGCCCGCGATTCATGCAACTGTCGCTGCACCTGATGTTTTAGAACAGAACCACGGATACGAGGGCGCTCTGCGAGAGTGGAGCGCCCTTTTTCTTTGTGGGATTCTGTCTCGGACCTTTGGTTTGGCGAAATGGGCCGCGGCAGACGCGTGCTACCTGCCTTCTCCGCGCCGCCGGGTTCATGTATTCTTGTGCGTCTATGCTGGATCTGGGATACGTGCGGGAGCATCTGGACGCGATCGAGAAGATGGCGCGCGACCGCGGCGTGGCGCTCGATCTGGGGCCGTTCCGGGAAGTGGACGCGGAGCGGCGGCAGTGCATTACCTCCGTGGAGCGGCTGAAGGCCGAGCGCAACAAAGCCAGCGACGAAATCGTGCGGCTGAAGAAATCGGGGCAAGACGCCGGAACGATTCTTGCGCGGATGAAAGAAGTTTCCGAGCAGATCAAGAGGGATGACGAGCGCGTGGCCGCGCTGGACCAGCGCTTGAAGGATTTCCTGCTGATCATTCCGAACGTGCCGCACGCGAGCGTGCCGGTGGGCCACGGCGCGGGAGGAAACCTCGAAGTGCGGCGCTGGCCCGATCCGTGGCAGCCGCCTAAATTCGATTTCAAGCCGCGGCCGCACTGGGAAGTCGGGGAGGGCGCCGGGATTCTGGATTTCGAGTCGGCGGTGAAGATCGCGGGGGCGCGTTTCGCGGTGTACAAAGGCGCGGGAGCGCGGCTGGAACGCGCGATCGCCAATTTTTTTCTGGACCTGCACACACGGGAACACGGGTACACGGAAATTCTTCCGCCGTTCATCGTGAACACCGCTTCGTTGACCGGCGTGGGGCAGCTGCCGAAATTCGCAGCGGACATGTTCCACCTGGAAGGCACGGACCTGTGGCTGACGCCTACCTCTGAGGTGGAACTGACCAGCCTGCACCGCGACGACACGCTGGACGGGGAGGAGCTGCCGTTGAAAGTTTGCGCCTGGACGGCGTGCTTCCGTTCCGAAGCGGGCGCAGCGGGAAAAGACACGCGCGGGCTGAAGCGGCAACACCAGTTTCAGAAGGTGGAGATGTTCAAGTTCACGCGCCCGGAACAGAGTTACGCCGAACTGGAATCGCTGGTGCGGGACGCCGAAGACGTGCTGCAAAAGCTGGGCTTGGCGTACCGCGTGGTGCTGCTGTGCACCGGGGACATGGGCTTCGCTTCGGCGAAGACGTACGACATTGAGGTGTGGCTGCCGTCGACGAACGAGTTCATGGAAATATCGTCGTGTTCGAACACAGAGGCGTTTCAGGCGCGGCGCTCGGGCATCCGATTCAAGCTGAAGGGCGGCAAGAGCGAGTTCGTGCACACGTTGAATGGCTCGGGGCTGGCGGTCGGGCGCACCTGGATCGCGATCGTGGAGAATTACCAGCAGAGCGACGGGTCGATCGCGATTCCCGAGGCGCTGCGACCGTACATGGGCGCCGAGAAGATCGAAGCGCGCCGGGCGAAGACATAAGGACCGTCGCCGAAGTGCAGGGCACGCGGCGGTCTCGTCGTGCTCGCCCGAGCGAGGCTCGCGCTAAACCCACGCACTCCGCACGGTTGCAGATGCGTGCACCAGTTGGCAACTGCCGGAATCGAGTTCCTCAGGAACAGGCCTGCCGGTTTAAACTGACGATGTGAGGCTTGCGACGAAGCGCATTTGCCGGGGAGCTTCGTGCCGCAGCGCCAGAAACCTGCTGTCCAGGCGGCCAAGGCTGGCAGGAATCGGCGCGTGCGTGTTGCTCTGCGCGAGCGCGGTGCTGGGGCAAACGCCGCAGGCGCCCGCAGTCAGGCCGAATGGGCCGGCGACCACCTCGACAGGCGCGGCGATTTCAAGCAGCGAACCGATGGCGCCGCAATCCACAGGAAGCATCAGCGGGACGGTGGTCGACCCGTCTGGAACGGCGATTAGCGGAGCGCGGATAAAGCTGGAGCGCGGAAACGGGTCCGCGGTGCAGGAAGCGGTGACAGACGAGGGCGGGCAGTTTTTTTTCGTCAACGTGCCGCCGGGGCAATACCGTTTGACGATCACAGCGGAAGGATTCGCGCCACAAACCGTTTCCGGAACATTGCACCCGGATGAAGCCTACGCGGTACCGCGGATCGCGCTGGAGGTGGAGGGTGTGATGACGCAGGTGCGGGTGACACCGGCGCAAGCGGCGGAAGTTCAGTTGAAGGCCGAAGAGAAACAGCGCGTGCTAGGAGTGGTTCCGAATTTCTACGTCACCTACGTGCCGAACGCGGCGCCGCTAAACGCGAAGCAGAAATTCCAGCTGGCGTGGAAGTCGGTGATCGATCCGGTGACGGTTGTGAGCGTGGCGGGCACGGCGGGAATTCAGCAAGCCACGAATTACCTGAGCGGGTATGGACAAGGGGCGCAGGGGTACGGAGAGCGATTCGGCGCGTCCTACGCGGACGCTGCGATTGGGTCTTTCATTGGAGCCGCCGTGCTGCCGTCACTGCTGAAACAAGACCCGCGTTATTTCTACAAAGGGAAAGGGAGCAGGGGGTCGCGGTTTTTGTACGCCATCGCGAATTCAGTCATCTGCAAAGGGGACAACGGACGCTGGCAGCCGAATTATTCGAGCATTCTAGGGGGTTTGGCTGCCGGGGGCATCGCGAATTTGTATTATCCGCCGCAAAACCGGGACGATGCGGCAGTCACCTTTGAAGGGGCAGCGATCGGGGTCGGCGCGACGGCGGGAGGAAACCTGCTGCAGGAATTCCTGGTTCCCAAGCTGAAGTGGAAGAGGGACTCGCATTCCGCTGCGCCCCGGCAATGATTTCAGGAGAGAAAAACCACAGCGCGGCAGGACGGCAACCAGACGGCGGACACTCTTAACGCAGAGGCGAGGAGCGCGGCGTGTTTCCGGGGGGACGCGAGCAGGGCGCAGGCTGGGGGCTGCACCCTGGGCTTCGCGGCTCAATGCGGTTGAGGCGGTTTTACATCGACATTGCTGGTTTGATCTTCTCGACGTGAAGCATACCGCTCTTGGTCTTGTAGCCGGTTACGTCGACTTCGTGTCCGAGGTCCGCTTCGCTGACTGCTTTCTGATTGCTGATTTTGTCGACCTTCTTGGTTTTGGAATCGACGAAGACCCACTTGGCGCCTTGCTTAATGCACTTGAGGGCGCAAGCCTTGTGGCTGGCGGAGGCGCCCTTCGCGCCGCAATTGCTGTCGCTGATCCAACCGGTGTAGGTTGCGGCCTTCATCGTTTCTTTCTTCGCCGCGGCGTTCGCTGGCGCCGCGAGGCTGAGCGTGACAATTACGAATACAAGCAACCCAAGCATGTTGACGGCTCTCTTCATGTGTCAGGTTCCTTTCTCGAAGGATTGTGGGGAGTCCAGACGAGCCGGTCCCCCAACCGGCGGCCTCTTGCGGGTAATCTCGTTGCCGCGCCAGCTCTGGGAAAGCGCTCGCGCGTCGCGTTATCGCGGCGAAACGGGCGAGAAAAGCCGGGCGACTCCAAGTACGGCACCAGCCGCGATTTGAGATTGTAGCGCAGTTAGCGTGGCGGCGACACAAGGACAATCGGGCGAAGGCGGGTCGAGGAGCGATCCGGGACCACCGTTGGCAGAAGGCGCGAACGGTAGGGCACCCTGTCCTGTTGAGTCATCGGGGGCGGACGGCTTCTTGTCCCCGGCGCCGAATTTGGGGCGGTTGGTTCTAACCTGAGTTGTTGCACGGGGTTAAGATAAGGGTACGGAGTGGTGGCGTATGGACCCGTGCGACACCCCAAGCCGCATTTGCCCCGTGTTTCCATTGACATACAACGCAGTTCGAATAAACTGCGATACGTCCGTGGGTTAGGACGCGTCGCGCGCTGCGCAGGGAAGACATGCGTGGCCGCAAGCCAACCGGCCGTACACCGTACACGATTGCGCGTCGCCAGCAGTCCCGAGTCAGGAGGAGCGCCATGGCCACGGTAGTGAAGCCCGCCCCGCAGCCGATTCCGCGAATCGCGCCGCGCGAGGACCTGAACCCGTACCGCATCGCGCAAATCCAGTTCGACATGGCGGCGGAATACCTGAAGCTGGATCAAAGCCTGCGGCAGATTTTGCGGACGCCGAAGCGCATTTTGGAAGTGTCGGTGCCGACGAAGATGGACAACGGGCAGGTGAAGGTGTTCACCGGGTTCCGGGTGCAGCACAACGTGGCGCGGGGTCCGGCGAAGGGCGGGATCCGTTACCATCCGAACGTGACGCTGGACGAAGTGAAAGCGCTGGCCGCGTGGATGACGTGGAAAACGGCGACGGTGAACATACCGTACGGCGGCGCCAAGGGCGGGGTGATTTGCGATCCGAAGCGCATGAGCAAGGGCGAACTGGAGCGCATGACGCGGCGCTTCGCTTCCGAGATTCTGCCGGTGATCGGGCCGGAGCAGGACATTCCCGCTCCGGACATGTACACCGATGCGCAAACCATGGCCTGGATCATGGACACCTATTCCATGACCAAGGGCTACTCGACGCTGGGCGTGGTGACCGGAAAGCCGATTGCGCTGGGCGGATCGGAAGGGCGCGTCGAAGCGACAGCGCGCGGCTGCCTGGTGGTGTGTGAGGAAGCCTGCAAGGTGAAGAAAATCAATTTGCGCGGGGCGACCGTCGCGATTCAGGGATTTGGCAACGCCGGATCTTATGCGGCGCGGCTGTTTACGGACAAAAAGGCGCGCGTGGTCGCGATCAGCGATTCGCGCGGGGGCGTGTTCAATTCGCGCGGCATCGACCCGCTGAAAGCCATGCGCTACAAGGAACGCGCCGGCACGGTAGTGGGCATGCCCGGAACTTCGCGCATCTCGAACGACGATTTGCTGACGATGAAGTGCGACATCCTGATCCCCGCGGCGCTGGAAAACGCGATCACGCTGAACAATGCCGACCAAATCAAAGCGAAAATTGTGGCCGAAGCAGCCAACGGCCCGACCACACCCCATGCCGACGAAGTGCTGGCGCGCAAGGGCACCATGGTCCTGCCGGACATTCTGGCCAATGCGGGCGGCGTCAGCGTCAGCTACTTCGAGTGGGTGCAGGACCTGCAAGGCTTCTTCTGGCCGGAGGATGAAGTGAAGGCGAAGCTGGAGTCCGTGATGCGCCGCGCGTTTCAAGAAGTGTACGAGACGATGCGCAAGCATCGCACGCACATGCGCGTTGGCGCGTACGTTCTGGCCGTGGGGCGCGTGGCCGAAGCGACACTCGTTCGCGGGCTTTTCCCGTAGCGCCAGCAGAGACAACCAACGGCACAAACCATTCCCTGATCCTGCGCCGCCGCCGGCGGGAATTTGTCATTCACCGGAAACCCTTTCCTCCCTTTAGCACGTCTGAAGCTGTTGCCTCTTGCATGTTTCCGCGCCGTTTCGCGATGACGGGCCGGGGTGGAATCATTTCGCAAGCCGAGCGGGCGGTCTGCGGTCGCATGAGGGGCATTGCGGTCGTGACGCTCGCAGCATCAAAGGGAAGAATGCGCGCGATCGATGTATCGGCCGACGTGGGGCTGGTGGCGGTGGGGATGGTCACACTGAACCTGGCCATTGGGCTGCTGATCGCGGTGCGCTACAGCCCCTGGCGATATTGGCCACACCGGCGGTTCAACATTTTCCGCATCCACAACTGGACGGGCTACGGCGTGCTGAGCGCGTGCGTGCTGCATCCGGCGGTGCTGCTCTTTTCGTCGACCGCGCGGTTTCGCGTGCTGGACGTGCTGTACCCCGTGCACTCGCCGAGCCAGCCGTTGGAAAACACGATAGGGGCGGTCGCGCTGTATTGCATCGCGATCGTGGTGGTCACTTCGTATTTCAGGCGGCAGTTGGGGCGGAGATTGTGGAAATCGTTCCACTTCGTCATATACGCGGCGGCCGTGGCGCTGTTCTGGCACAGCATCTTCACGGACCCGAACTTGAGAAACACGCCGGTCAATCCGCTGGACGGCGAAAAAGTCTTTGTCGAGATTTGCTGCGCTCTGATTGTGGCGTTCGGGTGGTTGCGCTGGAGATACGCGGTGCGCAAGGAGCGTGCCCGCGCCCAAGAAAAAGAGTCTCGCGGGGACGTTCCTGCGGAGGCATAGCGTCACTTCCTCTCGCGCGCCCACCTTGCGAATTGTCGCCCGATGGCCCAATCCCATCCGCGGCAGCGGGCAAAGAAACCACCTCCGTAACTGGCGACGGATACCGCACAGCCAACACGCGGCTGTGCTGACAGTGTGTAATGGGATCGGCCGCAGGGAGGCGCAAAGAGCGCACTCTGCTTCTTGACGCACCTTCGCAAATATGCGAAGATCGGCCATGCGGATCGTGGGCAGGGAGAAGATTGCGGCTGCCTGCCGGAAACATCCCGAATGGGGCGCGTCCTTAGGTGCATGGGTCAGGATTACAGAAGGCGCCCAGTGGAGGAACTTCGCGGGTGTGAGGAACTCGTTTTCGTCGGCCAGTTACGTCAGTCCGTTTGTTATTTTCAACATTGCACACGGCAAGGCCAGGTTGCTGACGGTGATTGATTATGAGGAGCAGTTGGTTGCTGTGGATAACATCCTGACACACGCGGAGTACGACCGGGAAGGGTTCTAAAATGAGTGCAATTCTCGAAAAATACGAATTGAAGCACGCGGCTTTGGCCGTGATCGAATCGGACACGCAAAACCGGCTGTACACCAAGAAACTGTTGGAACTGATAAAGCAGCCTCAGCGTTCCGCCGAAGATCGCAAGTACGCCCGGCTGCTTGCGACGCTCATTGAAAAGTACGAGAGCGAGAGGTATCCGGTCCCAGACGCAAAGCCGGAGGAAGTTTTGGCCGAACTGATCGAGCAAAACGGCCTTCGTCAGAGAGACTTGGTTCCCATGCTTGGAACTGAGAGCGTTATTTCGGAACTTGTGAACGGCAAGCGTCCGTTGAGTAAGGCAAACATCGAGAAGCTCAGTCGGAGATTCCACGTGTCGCCAGCCGTATTCTTCCCGAGGATGTAGGGGACTCAACTCGCTAACTGGCGGCTTCACGCATGAGAGCCGGCTCGAGCCGATCGAGAGAACATTTCGACCAAGGCTGGCTGACAAGTTGGCGAATCTCATGGTTCACTCTCGAAGCGTTTGCGTTTGCCTTCGCCTGCTCGCTACGCCTTGACCCCTGTAGATGCGGACCGTATCATGTAACCATCGTTCCACCAGACGGGCCTGTAGCTCAGGTGGCTAGAGCGCACCCCTGATAAGGGTGAGGTCGACTGTTCAAGTCAGTCCAGGCCCACCAGCCTTCGTTTGGCCGCGGCCAGCGAGGCGGTCTTGGCTACGCTGGACCGCAGAATCCCGGGTGCGTTCGTCGTCCCGCAGAGCCGCCATTCATAAAAGAGAGCCAGGGCTTAAAGCCTTTTTCTGTTCTCCATTGGGGGGCTGAAGCCCTATTCACCAGACGTTTAGTGTCGGAGCTAAGCCCCGATCTCGCAAGAACCCTGCAACGAATCTCTGACTCAGGAGACTAGCCGACGAGCAATTGGTAGACGGCGACGGCGCCGCAGAGGGTGGCGAGCACAGCGATTACGACGGAGAGGAAACCGGCGAAGCGGCTCTGATCCGAAAATTTGCCGACCGCGGCGGCGAACAGGCCTCCGACGAAGGCGATAATGACCCACGTCCACCAGGCGAGGTCGGGCAGCTCAAAGGGCAAGCTCGGCGCATAAGCGAGCAAGAAGATCATGGAAGGCGGAAGGATAGCACGACTGGCCGCTTCGCCGAAGCTTTGCGCGCGGGTGGAATGCGATGGGCGGACTAGCGTGGCGCAGGCGCTTTCGCTGTCCGGCAAGCCATCCTGACGCGCCTGAGAAAGCGCGGATCAACCCAGTGCGATGAGGTCGATTTCCACGCGCACATCGCGCGGGAGGCGGGCCACTTCGACCGTCGCGCGCGCGGGGGGCTGGTGCGAGAAGAAGCGCGCGTAGACTTCGTTCATGGCGGCGAAGTCGTTCATGTCCTTCAAGAAGACGGTCGCCTTCACCGCTTTTTCGAGCGAGGAGCCGGCCGCTTCAGCAATGGCCTTCAGGTTTTCCAGCACGCGCGCGGTCTGTTTGGCCACATCGCCTTCGACCAGTTGGCCGGTTGCGGGATCGAAGGGAACCTGCCCTGAAATGAAAACGAAGCCGTTGGCGCGAATGGCCTGCGAGTATGGGCCGATGGCCTTGGGCCCTTTGTCGGTCGAGATGACGTCCTTCACATAGCCTCCCGGCAAGCAAAAGTGATCGCAAAAACGTCCGCCAGAGAGATTAGAGGCTAATGCCGAACTGCACAAGGGGCCTCTGCCGAAGCCCCGGCGGGTTTTCTTGACGCCTCTGTGCGGCTTTTGCTAGGCTCCCGACAGTTCCTTTCAGGTTCTTGGGGCGCATCCCGCTGTGGTGTCACCGGGAATTGCCCTTTCCGCGGGGAGTCATGGAAGCAACATCTGCTCTCTTCGAGCTCGCGACAGTGTCGCTGGCCTGCCGCGACCGAGATACCTTTCTGAAAAATTTCAGCGCGCGGATCGGTGCCGGGCTGGGCGCCAAGGCGGTCCTGGTGTGGACGGTCAAAGACGCGGTGGATGAAACGGAACTGGCCTGCGCGATGAGCTGGTCTCAGCCGGGCGAACGATTCACGCCCGCGGAAGAGCGCGTCTACAACGGCCTGCTCTCGGAAGTGCGCGGCTCGACGGCGGCGCGGCGGCTGAGCCCAGCCGAGATTTCGCCCGAGCGCCTCTCCCATCTGGATGAAACGAGCCGCGAGCACGTGCAGACCGCGCTGTATGCGCCGATTCCAGGAGTGGGCACTGGGGAAGGCGTGGTGGAAGTGCTCAACAAGCGTTCCGGCGAGTTCACGGCCGAGGACGCGCGGTTCCTGGAAGAGGCGGCGCGCGTGGCCGGCCAGGCGTTGACCAACCTGGCGGGAATCGAAAGCGAGCGGCAGACGAACCTGGCCGCGCTCGAGCGCCTCACGCTGCTTTACGACCTGGGCCGGACGTTCACCTCGACTTTGGAATTGCAGGAGCTTCTGCCCGTGGTGGCCCGCAAAATCCGCGAGATTCTCGGAGCGGGCGCCTGCAACTTGTGGCTGGCCGATGGCGGCCAGCTTCGGCTGGCGCGGCAGGCGGGCGATGATCCGACGGCGGAGGAAGGGGCATGCGCTGCCCTGGAAGAGGGGTTGTTCGGCGAAGTGACGCGCCAGGCCATGCCCAAGCTGATCGAAGCGCCCAGGGAGGATGCGCATCTCGAGGAACGCCGGCAAACCGCAGAAGGGTTCGAGATCGGCACGTGGATGGCGGCGCCGCTGCGGAAGGACGATGAAGTGTTGGGTGTGGTGGAAGTCATCAACAAGGGGGACGGCGGCTCGTTCAACGAGGAAGATCTTTTTTTCCTCTCGACCATCAGCGAACAAGCCGCGGTGGCGCTGCACAATGCGAATCTGCTGGAATCGGAGCGCAAGGTCCACACGCTGGACGCGCTGCTGAAGATCTCGCAGGAAATCACGTCGACGCTGGACCTGGACCATGTGCTGACGACCGTGGTGCATCAAGCGGGCAGCATCGTTCCGTTCGACCGCTGCGTGATCGGATTTTTCGACCGCGGGCGCTTCGTTCTGGGCGCGGTATCGGGCGAGACGGAGGTGCCGAAGACGCGCGAGATGGAGGGTTTGCGCGAACGGCTCGAATGGGCGGCCGGGCGGGAGGAAAATGTGGCGGCCGGCCGGCAAGAGGAGGAGTGGCGCGCGGAACCCGAAGAGGCTCGGGCGCAGTTTGCGTCTTTCCTGGAAGAGCACGGGTACAACGGGCTGTACGCTCTGCCGCTGCGCGACGAGCAAGGCACGCTGGGAGCGATGGCGCTGTTGAGCAGCGAAGCCGATTTCCTGACGCCCGCCAACAAGGAAACGCTCACGATTCTGGCGAACCAGACCACCGTGGCCATCCGCAACGCGCAGCTCTATCAGCAAGTCCCGCTGGCCACCCTGCTGCAGCCGCTGGCGCAACGGAAGAAGAAACTGCTGGCCGCCGTGCCGCAGGGGCGCTGGCGGCAGTACGGCGAGCGCGCCGCGTTGGCGGCGGCGATCCTCATATTGATTCCCTGGCCGCTGCGGGTGGGCACGGATGCGACGGTGGTCCCGGCGCAAAGGCGGATTGTCAGCGCGGTTCCCGGAGGGATCGTGGAACGCGTGTGGGTGCGCGAGGGCCAGAAGGTGCAGCCGGGGCAACTGCTGGGGCAACTGGACGTGAGCGAAGATCGGGTGAAGCTGGAGCGCGCGGAAGCCGCTCTGGCGCAGGCGCAGCGGGCGGTGGCCGAAGCGGAGTTTCGCAACGAGCTTTCCGCCGCCAGCGCGGCGAAGATTCAGGCGGAAGTTCACGGTGCGGAGGTCGCGTTCGAGGAGCAGCGCCTGAGCGAAGCGGAATTGCGTGCGCCGATTGCGGGCGTGATCGTCACGCCCAAAGTACAAGAGAAAGTCGGAACGATGCTGAAGGCAGGCGAAGCGTTCTGCGAAATCGTCGATCAGGACCGCATGGCGGCGGAAATGAGCGTGCTGGAAACGGACCTGCCGCTGCTTCATCCAGGGAATCGGCTGGCGCTAAAGCTGAATGCGTATCCGTCGACGACGTTTCGCGGCACGGTCGAACGCATCGGCGCGCAATCGAAATCGGAGGGCGGAGAACAGTATTTCCTGGTGCGGGCGCTATTCGAGAACACGCGGGACCGCGCGCGGGACGGCATGGTCGGGCGCGCGCGGGTGATGGCGAGCGGCGGGTGGTTCCGGAGCGGGTGGTATCCGGTGGGATACGTCATGCTACGCGCGCCGTTCCGATGGTTTTGGGAAAAGGCGTGGTCCCTGCTGCCTTAGGGTGCGAACATGAAAAAAAGAAGCGGGATTCTGTGGATAGCAGCGTTTTTGGGGTTGGCGGTTAGCGGCTGCGGGGGCAACGCAAGCTCTCCGGTCAGCGACGACGCTTCCGCGGCAACAGAGCCCGCGGCTGTTTCGACAGCGGCGCCAACGACGGCGGCGTCGCCTGCGCCGGCGTCCGGGGCGGCAAACGAGGCCCGCGCAGCAAGTTCCAGCGACATTCTGAGCGTGCTCTCGGTGGAGCACCAGGTGGATGTGGCCGCAGAAGGCGAAGGCGTGGTCCTCTCCATCGCCAAGGATGAAGGAAGCGCGGTGAAGGCTGGCCAGATCCTTGCTCAGCTGGACGACCGCGACTTGCAGATGCAGCTGCTCAAGGCGCGCGACAACCTGCGCGTGGCGCAAAACAACGTACAGTATAAGCGGGCGGAATTGAAGGCCAAGAGCGCGGCTCTGCGCCGGCAGCAGGAACTTCGCCGGTACGGCCTTTCGAGCGATGCCGATCTCGAGCAGGCCGAATTCGAGGCCAAGGGCGCCGAGTACGACCTGCACGGCTGGCAGGCGCTGGTGCAAAGCAGCGAGGCCGAAATTCGACGGATCCAGATCGCGATCGGGCAGATGAGTGTGCGCGCGCCGTTTTCGGGGGTGGTGGTGAGCCGGTACGTGCGCGAGGGGCAGACGCTGAAGAAAGGCGAGAACTGTTTCCGGGTGAGCCAGCTGGCGCCGCTGCAAGTGCGGTTTCAGATTCCCGAATCTTCGGCGCAGAGGCCGCAGCTGGGGCAAACCGTGGTGCTGTCGCTGGTGAGCGAGACGGGGAGAGAGCTGCGAGGCCGAATTGTCAACGTGAGTCCGACGATCGATCCCGCCAGCGACAGTTACGACGTGGTGGCGCAACTTCCTTCCAAACGCGGTTCGAGATTGGTGCCAGGAATGGCGGTGCGGGTCCACTGGCCTGCAGCGGCCGCCGCCCAAGCGCAGCGCTGACGGGGACCGTGCATGCGCTTCGGGCCAACCAGCCTTCGCATATCCAGCGTCCTGTCCAAGGGACTGCGTCGCCCGAAATTGCGCGCGGACCTGCGCGTCAGCGAGCAAACCGTAGCGGGCGAGAAGAGCTACGTCATCAAGGTCCAGGAAACGGTCTCCTACAACCGCTACGGGACGGCGGAATACGAAGTGCTGACGCTGTGCGACGGCACGCGCACGCCGGCCGAAATCAGCGAAGAGCTGAACCGCCGGCATCCGCACGAGACTCTGACGGAATCGGAAGTGCTGGATTTTCTGGACAGCGTCGATCCCGAGATGTGGGAGCGATCGGTCGGGGAAAAGAACCTGGCGGTACTCGAGCGGATCCGCGACGAGCGCAAGGGCCGGGTAGACCAGTCCAGCGTGCTGTACATCAGTTTCAAGGCCTGGGATCCGAATAAATTCCTCAGCCGCATCGATCCCTACCTGAGCTGGATTTTCACTCCACAGTTTGTTTTCGGTTGTTGCCTGCTCTTTTTGGCCGCCGGCTACTTCATTGTGGGCAACTGGGCGCACGTGGCGGCGGATACGAAGGCGCTGTACACGTTCCAGAACAAAACGGCCTACGACCTGTGGGCATTCTGGTTCCTGCTGCTGGGGATCGGCGGGATTCACGAGTGCGGGCACGGGCTCACCTGCAAGCACTTTGGCGGGGACGTGCATCAGATGGGGTTCCTGCTGATCTATTTCACGCCGGCATTCTTTACGGATACGACGGACATCGTGCTTTTCACCCGCGGCAGCCAGCGGCTATGGGTGATTTTTGCGGGGATCTGGATCGAGCTGACGATCTGCGCGAGCGCGACGCTCATCTGGCATTTCACGCTGGCGGGGTCGGTGGTTAACGACCTGGCTTATAAGACGATGCTGCTGAGCGGCATTCAGGGGGCGCTGCTCAATCTGAATCCG
>Ga0075272_1000025_pt1 | contig 48555 bp, 42 predicted proteins | sample SF_Rice_5C_0N_40_FD_69776 | JGI IMG/M metagenome (GOLD analysis project Ga0075272, IMG submission 69776) | Rice paddy soil microbial communities from Twitchell Island, California, USA - SF_Rice_5C_0N_404 | ecosystem: Environmental > Terrestrial > Soil > Paddy field/soil | place: USA: Twitchell... | reverse complement strand
TGGCCAGCTCCGACGGCAGCGGCTTGTTTTCGGGCGGCGCGCAGCGCACCACCGCAGCAACGTACGCGTTCGTCAGCTTCAGCCCATCGCCGCGGTGCGTCGAGGTCGGCTGGTTCGCGAAGCCGGCGCGATAGAGCGCGTCGTACAGGAAATCGCCCGAGCGGTCGCCGGTGAACACGCGGCCCGTGCGGTTTCCTCCATTCGCGGCAGGAGCGAGCCCGAGAATCAGCAGTTGCGCGTCCGGATCGCCGAAACCGGGCACGGGCCTGCCCCAGTACTCCCAATCCTGAAACGAGCGCCGCTTTTCCCGCGCCACCTTCTCGCGGTACACCACCAGCCGCGGACACCTCCGGCAGTCCACAATTTGCGCATTCAATTCGTCGAGGAGCTTGGCGCGAGTCGGCACAGCCCGTACACGCTATCACGAACGGTGGATCGAGCGGCGTCGCGCCGCGGGCTTGTCCGGCGCGCTCAAAAAGCTTTCCAGGAGGCGGCTGCATATTGTATACATTCTTCCGCCCCACAAATCAGGAGGGTCTCGCCATGATCAAAACCAATCGCCTTTTTATCCTTCTCGTACTCGTATCTTGCCTTCTGCCGCTCGCCGCTCGCGCGCAAGAGCCCGAGGAGCAAGGCCACTCGATCGGCAAGGTGTCGGTCCACGGAAATCTGATCCTCATGGAGCTGGACAAAGGCGCGCTGGGCCAGGAAAACCTGTTTGACTTGAATCACAGCACCCTCCGCTTCACGCCCGGCAAAGACGGCTACCGCGTGGAAAAAATTCCGCTGCAGTGGGACGCGGACTTCGGCCAGAAAATGACGGACCCGAAAGTCACGCTGCAGAATTTCGCCTTTCCCTTTTCCGGCAAGACCTGGGATTCGTTCACTGTGGGCGTGACCGGCTCGATTCGTTTCGGCCCGCCGCAAGCGCCGCCCTTCGAATTCGGCGGAAACCCGCGCTTCCGGCCGCGCGATGAAGGCGGGGTTACGGTGGCGCGTTTCGCGCAGCTATCGGAAGCGGGCGGCGAGCTGGTCAACACAGTTCCGGCTATCTGCGTGTTTTTCAAGCCGCGCATGTCGGGCGACCGCTACGTGAAGGAGCTGGCGGACCGGGTGGTGGTGACCTGGGACGTCACCGAGCCCTACGGCAACATCCAGGACTTCTCGTGGTTCAAGACCATCAACCGCTTCCAGGCTGTGCTGCACAAAGACGGCACGATCGACATGTCCTACGATCAGCTTGCGGCCAAGGACGCCGTGATCGGCGTCTACCCGCTGATTTCCGGCGGCGCGGAAACGACGTTGGCCACTTTTTCCGGCGACGCCAGTTCAGGCGCGCCGGCCAATCTCGATCTGCGGAACTTGCGCGTTTCGGTCGTGGACGGCCTGTTCCTGAAGATCACGTTCCAGACATCCGGCGCGGTTCTGCCCGCAGGCGATCCGGGCATCGCCGGCATTTCGTATCGCGTCCACTTCGAAGGGCAGTCGCCATCGCTTACCTCGTCCGCGCCGCATGCGACAGCGGACTGGGCCGTCTTCGGTTTCGCGCCGCGCAATCCTGCCTACGGCAAACCGCGCTACGTGGCCTTTGGCCCCGGCGTGCAGCGCGCGGTCGAGGTCAGCGGCAACAGCATCTCGCTCCAGGGAATTCTTCCCGCGGATTTTCGCGGTGCGATGCAAATCGGCGTCTCGGGCGAGTCGTTCGCTTCCCGGACGCGCACCCCGGCGTCCAGCATTGCCGCTCATTTCGTCTCGCTGCGCGGCCTGCGCAATCCGGAAGTCCATTTCGCCTCGCTCGCAGCGCACGCCGGGCCGTTTCCCGTCGTCTACGAAGCGTTCCACTATTACAATCTGCCGAATCCCCGCGACCTGTCGTGCACGGTGATCAAAGCCCTCGGCGACAACTACGACTTTCTCCCCTATTACTCCGATTTCCGCGTCGACAATCAGGAAGCGGGCACGCCCAGCGACGGCCCGCTTGGCTCGACCGGCCCTGCCGTCACCGGAATCGGCGCCGAGCAGCGCGGCCTGGCCTCCTACTGCTCGCCGGGACGTTTCCAGTGGGGCTTCATTCAGCCTGTGTACGCGGGCTCTATTCAGATGCAGAAATATCCGCCGCCCAACGCGCCCATCGGCGACGAGCACGACATCACCTTCTACGCAAAGCAGCTCGAGGAAATCTCGCAGAACGGCAAAATTCCGCCGTACATGTACGCGATGTCGCAGATCGGGCACGAGATGGGCCACCGCTGGGCCGCGTTCGTCAACGCGAAAGTGGGCAACGAGACGATCCCGCTCGGGCCCGTCCACTGGGACATGGGATTGCAAGTGCGCGTACCGTTCCCCTACGTGCGCCCAACCGAAGCGTCCATCATGGGCGGCGGCGTCTGGCAGGACAATTTCGACGGCACCTTCACGCAGCTGGACGACAACTACTACGTCCCCGCCACCGGCTATTCCTATCTCGATCTGTATCTCATGGGCTTGCTCTCGCCCGAGGAGGTGCCCAACTTTTTTATCCTGCGCCACCTGCAGTACGTGGGCAAAGACGCGAACGGGCATCGCATCTTCAAAGCCGAGCGGACCAAGGTCACCATTCAGGACGTGATCGCCGCGGAAGGCCCGCGCACGCCCGACGTCAACCACTCGCAGCGCGAGTTCAATACGGGCATGGTCATCGTCGTCCAGCACGGCATGAAACCAAGCAAGGAGCTGATCGACGAAACGGAAGGCATTCGCGCGCAGTGGATGAAGTTTTTCTCCATCGCCACCGGCCGCCGCGCCTCCATGACCGCCAACCCGCGCTGACGAAAGCCGTGGCGAGTGGGGTGCAAACGCGCGAAGCGCGTGACATACCCTAGCCCACGGCGTAAGCGTGGGACCCGATGCGACATAACACCAGCCCGCGAAGCGGGCGCAAGAATCAATGTTTGATCTGGATGCGCGCGAATTGGTCATACGCGGACATGTCGGAAAGGATGATGGTGTCGCCTGGATTGAGTCCGGAGAGGACTTGAATTGTCGTGACGCTGACCCGGCCGAATTGGACGCTGACGCGCTCGGCGGCGTTGCCGTTGTCGATCACCTTGAACACCGGCAGGACGATGGGCCCCTTGGAAGCGGCACGCGCCTGCGCGGGGCGGCCGACATAGACGACGTTTTCCAGCTTACGGACCTGAATCGTGGCCTCGAGTGTGGCGCTGGGAGCAATTCCAGTTGGCAGAGGCGAATCCAAAGCGACATCGGCGGTGCGCAATCCGAGTTCAACGTGAGGGCTGACGCTGCTGACGTGCCCCTTCACGACACCACCATGGGTGTCAACCACGGCGCTTTGACCGGCGCGGACGTCAACCATCATCAGTTCCGGCAGAGACACGCGGACCTCGTTGCCCGACCCAAGAAGTTTGGCAAGTCCGCGAACCTGCACGGACATTCCGCCCCGCTTGACCGTATCCGTCCAGATGCGATTGGCGTTAACCACAGGTTTAGTGGCCAGAGCTGATGGGGACGGCTTTGCGACCGGGCGCGGCGCGGCTTTGAGCGGGAAAATGGCGACTGCCAGAACGGCGCACAGCGCGAGAGCGCAGGCGACAGCGGACAACGACGCGATCAATTTCGTGCGGGACATGTGTGTCTCCTTCAACATGAGCGCCACTCGCTCGACGAACTGGTGCTCGCCGAGGAACGGTGGTGCGGGAATAGCCGCGATGCGGCTGCGGCCGGAAGTTGTGAATTCGAGCAATGCGTTCAGATAAGTCTTGCGGGCCTGCGTGAGACGTATCACTTCCAAGTCGACGACCTGCTCGCGTGCCAGCCGAACACGCGCGACCAGCCAGAGAATTGCCGGATGGAACCAGAAAACGACGCGCAGAATTTCTTCTATCAGGTGATGCGCCCAGTCGCGGCGGCGCACGTGCAGCAGTTCGTGGCAAGCGACCGCGGCTTGGGATTGCTCGTCGAGCGCGAGGAACCGCTCCGGCAGCAGAATCAGCGGCGCGGCTAGACCAAAAGTGACAGGAGAACCCACGTCGGCGGAGATGCGAAATTCCGCGCGAACCCCGATAAGCGCGCGCGTTCGCTGAAGCACGTCTGCGGATGAGCTTACAGGAATTGTGGAAGAACTGCTGCGAAGCTGCCCGAGCTTTACTAGGCCGACGATGAAGATGGCCAGGCGCAGGGCGATTCCGAAGACAATCACGAAACCAAGAATTTCAGCGGCAGCAGTCCCAGTGAAAAGCGGCCCGTGCGGCGCTATCGGAGTTGGCGCAGGAAGCGCCGGGGAAACGGCGCCACTCGGGGCAGGTGAAATCGCTGCGAAGATTTGCGGCCGACGCCAGGGCTGAAGGACGGGAAGCAGGAAGCTGATCACCAGCAGCCCACGCCACTGAACGAGAAGCGCTCCGGGGTGGCGAATCCCCAGGAAGCGAATGAGGATCGCCGCGGCCAGCGCCAGCAGCGCCACTTGAGCGCTCCAGAACAGGAGATTGGAAAACCACAACGGCAGGTTCATCGGCGCCTCCCCACGAGCATGCGCGGTTTCCGATTCACTCTTCTTCCTCGATCATGCGGAGAATCTTTTCCCAATCCCGCTCCCGGATATGACGATCCTTGACCAAATGGACCAGGAGCGGTTCGGCGGACCCGTTGAAGACGCGATCCACGAATTCGCGGATCATCTTGGCAATCACTTTGTCCTTAGGGTGCGCGGGGTGGTAGACGAAAGCGCGGTCCTGCCGGCTCTTTTTCAGGTAGCCCTTCGATTCCAGGATCTTCATCGTGGTCATGACCGAGGTGTAGGCGATTTTGCGGCGCTGGAGCAGGGCTTCGTACACGTCCCGCACGGTGGCGGAGTCGCGAGCCCACACGAGCTTCATGATTTCGAGTTCCTGGGGGGTAAGGGTGGTCGATTTCGGCCTCATGGAAGTATTTAATAGTACTAACGAACTAGTATGTCAAGCGAAAAAGAGGGAGGTGCCGGAAAGCGATGGTCAGCTCTGCTGCCGGAAGGCAACGCGCCCGGCGACGATGGTGGCGACAGGGGCGCCGCGGAAGGCGCGGCCGTCGAACGGGGTGTTCTTCGACTTGCTGGCGGAGTCGGAGGCGCGGAAGGTCCATTCGCGGTCAGTGGAGAAGATGGTCAAATCGGCGGGCTGGCCGGCGGCGATCTTGCGTTCGATGCCGAGAACGCGCGCGGGGCCGGTGGTGAACAGCTCGACCAAGCGCATCAGCGAAAGTTTTTTCGTGTGCACGAGTTCCGTGAGGCCGAGCGCGAGCGCCGTCTCGAAGCCGGTGATGCCGAAGGGCGCGCGATCGAATTCCACATCCTTGCTGGCGGCGTGATGCGGCGCGTGGTCGGTGGCAATGGCGTCGACGCTGCCGTCGGCCAAGCCGTCGATCAGCGCATTGCGGTCGGCGCGCGAAGCCAGCGGCGGATTCATCTTGAAGCGCGTGTCGTAGCGCACGTCCTCGTCGGTCAACGTGAAATGGTGCGGCGTGACTTCGCAGGTGACGCGCAGTCCCGCGCGTTTTGCGGCGCGCACGTATTCGAGCGATTTCGCCGCGGACATGTGCGCGATGTGCAGGCGCGCGCCGGTGAGCAGCGCCATCTCGACGTCGCGGCCCACGCAAATCGATTCCGATTGCGCGGGAATGCCTTTCAGGCCCAGCCGCGCGGACGCGGGGCCTTCGCGCATCACGCCGCCGGCGAAAAGCGAAGAATCCTCGCAGTGGTCGATCACCGGCAGGCCGAGCGGATTGCAGTAGTCCATCACCTGGCGCATCAAGCGCGCGTTGGCCACGGGCTTGCCGTCGTCGCTGACGGCGACGATGCCGGCCTGCTTCATGGCGGCGATTTCAGCGAGCGCTTCGCCCTTGCTGCCCAGCGACGCCGCGCCAATGGGCCACACGCGCACGGCCGCGCCGGCCGCCGCGCGTTCGACGATGCCGCGCGTGATGGAAGCGTTGTCGTTCACCGGCTGCGTATTGGGCATGCAACACACGGCGGTGAAGCCGCCGCGCGACGCGGCGCGCGTGCCCGTCTCGATGGTCTCGGAAATTTCCTGGCCGGGCTCGCGCAGATGGCAATGAATGTCGATGAAGCCGGGCGCGACGACGAGGCCTTTCGCGTCGAAGATTTCGGCATCCGGGGCGGAAAGATTCCCGCCGACCTTGGCGATTTTCTCGCCGTCGAGCAGGACGTCGAGCGCCGCGTCGGTCTTGCCGGCGGGATCGAGGACGCGTCCGTTCTTAATCAGCAGCATTCGAGCGTTCCTTTGCGGGATGAGGAGCGTCAGCGGGCGCGCCGCCAATCAGGTGATAGAGCAGGGCCATGCGCACCGCGAGGCCGTTGGTGACCTGTTCGAGGACGCAGGACTGCGGCCCGTCGGCCACGGCGGGATCGATTTCCAGTCCGCGAATCATGGGCCCGGGATGGAGCAGGATGGCGTCGGGCTTGGCGAGGCGCAGGCGTTCGGGCGTGAGCTGGTACTGCAGGATGTATTCCTCGGGCGCCATGGCCGGCTCGTGGAGGCGTTCGGTCTGCACGCGCAGGACGATGATCGCGTCGGCGCCTTCGAGCGCCTCGTCCATGCGCAGAACGCGCCGCACATTGGGCGCGAGCGTTTCGAGTTCGCGCGGCACCCACATGGCCGGGCCGCACACGGTGATGCGCGAGCCAAACTTTGTGAGCAGATGAATATCCGAGCGGGCCACGCGGCTGTGCAGGATGTCGCCCACGATGGTGATGTTCCAGCCGCCCAGGGAGCCTTTCTTGTCGCGGATGGTAAGCGCGTCGAGCAGGCCTTGCGTGGGATGCTCGTGCCAGCCGTCGCCGGCGTTGAAGACGGGAATGCCCAGGCGCTCGGCGACGAATTCGGGCGCGCCGGAAGCGGCGTGGCGGATGACGATACCGTCGGGGCGCATGGCTTCCAGGGTGCGCACCGTGTCGATCAGCGATTCGCCCTTTTTCAAGCTGGAGGATTCAGCCTGCAGATTCATGGTGTCGGCGCCCAGGCGCATGGCGGCGGTGGTGAAGCTGATGCGCGTGCGCGTGGAGGATTCGAAGAAGGCGATGGCCACGGTCTTGCCGCGCAGCGTGGCGAGTTTTTTCAGGGGATAGCGCTGGAATTCCTGGAAGGGTTTGGCCTGATCGAGAATAAAAGTGATTTGCTCGGTGCTGAGCGGCTCAATTCCGAGAATGTGTTGCAGGCGCTGCACTACTCCTCGCTTAGCTGGATTGAATAGCCCCTATAATCAAGCTCTCCTCGGCCGCGAACCACACTCATGCGACGCGATCCACGAGCATGACGCGCTCTTCCTTGTCGATCTCCTGCAGCCGCACTTCCACGATTTCGGTGTCGCTGGTTTCCACCGTGCGCCCGATGAAGGAAGCTTCGATGGGCAATTCGCGATGCCCGCGGTCGATCAGAACGCACAGGCGGATGCGGCGCGGGCGTCCCAGGTCGAACAAACCATTCATGGCGGCGCGCATGGTGCGTCCGGTGTAGAGCACGTCGTCCACCACCACCAGGTCGCGATCGTCCACGGTGAAATCAATTTCGGTGGAATGGACCACGGGCTGCGGCCCCACGGTCGAGAGATCGTCGCGATAAAGGGTGATATCGAGAGTGCCCACCGGAACGTCGACGCGCGCGGACTGCTTGATGATGGTCGAGAGACGTTGCGCCAGAGGCACGCCGCGGCGGCGCACACCGATCAGCGCCAAATCCTTTGCTCCGCCGCTTTTTTCCACGATTTCATGGGCCAGGCGGGTCAGCGTGCGGCTGATTTCCTCGCCGGACAGGAGTTGCCTTTTTTCGATGACGCGCATTCGGAGGTAAGCGCTCGTGCTCGGAAGCCGGTTTGCTTGAGCGCCACATCCTAGCACATTCCGGCGCGCGGACGCAGCGGCGAATTGGATCGGCGAATGGGTTAGAATCTTGGTTCGTCCGGAGTGAAACGACAGTGCACACGGTTGAACCGATTCGATGGACACGCGACGGGGTGGTCATGCTGGATCAGCGGCTGCTGCCGGGCGAGGTGGTGTATCACACGTACACCGACTATCGCGACGTGGCGAAAGCCATCAAAGACATGGAAATTCGCGGCGCTCCGGCCATCGGTGTGGCCGCAGCGATGGGCATCGCGCTGGGCGTCGAGCATTCGCACGCGAAAGCCTTGCCCGAACTGAGCGCTGAATTCAGCACGATTTGTGACGCTATGGCGCGCACGCGCCCGACGGCAGTCGATCTGTTCTGGGCCATCGAGCGCTTCAAGAAGCGCTTTCAGGAACTCGCGGCAGCCGCGGGACACGACGGCGCCGCCGGAATCGCGCGGATCAAAGCGGCGATCATCGAAGAGGCGCAGAAAGTCCATCAGGAGCGGCGCGAAGCGGACGAGCGCATTGGGCGCTTCGGCGCGGAACTGCTGCCCAAGGCGGGCCGCGTGATGACGCAGTGCAACGCCGGCGCGCTGGCTACGGGCGGGATCGGGACGGCGCTCGGCGTGATTCGCATGGCGGTTGAGACGAATCACAAGATCGAGGTGCTCGTCCCGGAGACTCGGCCGTACCTGCAAGGCGCGCGCCTGACCGCGTGGGAGCTGCACCAGGACGGCATCCCGCTCACGCTGATCACCGACAACATGGTCGGCCATTTCCTGAAGACGGGCGGCGTGGGCGCGGTGGTGGTGGGCGCGGACCGCATCGCGGCGAACGGCGACACCGCCAACAAAATCGGCACCTACGGAATTGCGGTCCTCGCGCGCGAGCACAACGTTCCCTTCTACGTTGCCGCGCCGGTTTCCACACTCGATCTCTCGATTCCTTCCGGGGAGCACATCCCCATCGAGCAGCGCTCGGCCGAGGAAGTCACACACCTGGGCGGCAAGCGCATCTCGCCCGACGTTCCCGCGGCGCATCCGGCGTTCGATGTGACGCCCGCTCGCTTCATTGCCGCGATCATTACTGAACGCGGTGTGGCTCGCGCGCCGTACGAGCAGTCGCTGCGCGGTCTGGTCGAGCGCGCCCAATAGCGAATAAACAGCGAAAAATTGGGATGTGTAGGCCCGGAAACGATCTTCCGGCAATGTCACCTTTTCACCCCGGGAAATGTGAAGATTCGGCATTGAACAGGCCCTGGTGATCTGGATCACATTGAAAACAGAGGACCTCCCCGTTGGAAGGCATCTTGCACCTTGAAACTCCGGAGACAGTGGGAGGGGTATGGCTACTCGTGAATGTCCGTTTTGCGGGAAGAAGGTTTTAGCGCAAGCGTCCCAGTGCGCCTATTGCCGTGAGCCGCTGCCGCCGCTGCCGCGCGTGACGCGCGTATCGACCAACGAAGGTGGCGGCGAGATCCGCCGCGGGATGCTGTTCATGCTGCTGGCTGCGGTGATCGGCTACTTCGCCGGCGGCTACAGCGGGTTCAATCTGCCGATTCCGGTGCTGCCCGTCCTGCACAGGTATTTCGCGCCGCTGCTGTTCCTGAGCGGCCTGGGCCTGAGCGTGCGCGGCGTGTACCTGCGGCACAGAACGATGCCCCGGCACCACTCGGCCTGAGCCGGCCACACCGAGCCGCAGGTTCTGCGCTAAAGCCGAAAACCGCCAACACAAAGCTTTGAGGCTTGGAGTGTCGTCGCGCCCGAAGCGCCGCGCATTCGCTGTGCCTGCCCCCCGAGTCCTCACTCGGCGTGCTTGGCCCGGCGGCGTTCCACGCGGGCGAGCACCGTCTTCATCAGACCGTTCAAATCCACTTCCTCGGCGGATTCCTCGATGGCCCGCGTGCGCATGACGTCGTACACGGGCAATTGCGCGATGGCGGGATAGGGCTCCGTGTCGCCGCGCGCGGAAAACCAGATGATGCGGTTCAGGATCTGCGGATTGGCCAGGTCTTCGGAGGCGAAGTTCTGCCGCTCGCTTTGGCGGATGTAGCGCGCCGTCTCGCGGTCGAAGCTGGGCTTGACCTGCAAATTGTTCAGCGCGACTTCGGGCAGGATGGCCTTGTACGGCCGCAAATCCGGCTTGGACTGGAAAATATCCATGGGCGAGGCGGCCGCGTCGAGATCGTTCATGGGCGGCATACCCAGAATGATCTCCATGGTGCGAATCAGGCTGACCGTGTTGTGGTACTGGTGAACCAGCGCGCCCGGGCGGTTGTAGGCGCTGATGACCAGCGCCGGCGAGCGGTGCGCGTCCACATGATCCGGCCCATCCTGCGAATCGTCCTCCAGCACGAAAATCGCGGTGTCCTTCCAATAGGGGCTGGAGGAAACCGCCTGCACCAGCAGTCCCAGCGCGTAGTCGTTGTCCGCGACGTAGAACTGCGGCGTGGGCATGTGCGGGCGCATGCCGTTGGTATGGTCGTTCGGCAGATGCATCACCGAAAATGCGGGAAGCGTTTCGCCGCGGCCTTCCTTCAGGTCGCGGACGTAGCCTTGGAATTCGGTGAGGAACGAAGCCATGCGCGAATAGCCGCGCAAGCGCGGATCGGTATTCTGCGAGGAAACCAGCGGATCCGCGCCGGATTTTTTCGCGGCTTCGTAGGATGCCGTGGTCATGGAGTCGGGCGTATCGAGGTCGAAGGCGCGATAGGTTGGGCTGGCGTGCCCTTCGAGAGCCTTCTTGGCCGGAAAGGCGATCGCGGTCGGTGAGATGTCCGGGTATTCGCGGCTGCGATTCGCGTTGAAGGCGGCGACTTCCGCCTGCGAAATCGTGCCCATGAACTCACCGAAGGTGCGGTAGGTGAGTCCGGTCCGCGCGGCGTCGTCCCAGAGATAAAGCGTCTGCGGCTCGCCAATGTCGCGCGCGCCGTGCAGGTAGGGGATAAAGCGCTTGACGTAGTCCGCGATTTCTTCCGGCGTGGCGGGCAGCGGCAGAACAGGCGCTTCGCCGCGCATGGCCGTGATCTCGGGCATGCGATTCTCGCCCTCGAAGTCGTAGGTGCGCCCGCGATCGGAATAGTTCCAGCGGAACGCTTTGTCCACGTAGTCGTTTGAAAATGCCGCGTTGCACCAGTTGTGGCCGTCGGGGCTGGCTTCGGAATTCACGAAGAAGCGGTCGAACAGGCCGAAGCGCAGTGCGAGGGCATGCGCGTTCGGCGTAATGTTTTGCGGCTCGCCGTTCGGGCGCGCCGCCGCTGCTCCGCCGCCAAAAATCGCCAGATTGGGATCGCCATCAGCCGGCGTGCCGTCGCCCGCTTTGGCAATGTCGCCAAACACCTGATCGTAGGTGCGGTTCTCGCGGATGATGTAAATGATGTGGTGGATCGGCGATTGGCCGGCGAACAAGCGGACGTCCTTCTTGCCGATCAGGCCGTCATTCTGCAGCACTTCGTTCGTATCATTCGCCAGCGTTTGCGGGTCCGGCTCGAGAATCAGCGAGTAATTTCCGGCGATCAACGCGACATCGTATTCGCCGCCGGCTCCGTGATGCCCGCGGCCGGCGGGGAACGTGCTGCTAGGCGCATTCGGCGCGCGCCCGGAATTGTCGACGATCATCGACGAATTCTGGAATCCCGTGCCCTTGCCGTTTCCTACGATGAGCTTCCCATCCGCGACGGCGACGGCGGAAGGATACTGGCCGGTCGGAATGAAGCCGCGAACGGTGCTGCGATTGAGCGGTGCCGGATCGTCGGCGTCCGTGTCCTTGCTGGCTTCGCGCTTTCGCTCGGCGGCTGTGCCAGTGCCGCGCGCTTCCGGGGACAGCGACACGACGGCGACTGCGTTGCCGTGCGCGTTCGCCACGTACAGCGTCTCACCATCCGCGCTGAGCGCCAGGCCTTCGGGCGACGTTCCCGGCAGCGCCTTCCCCTCGAGCCGCACGCCGATGGTCTCGACCACGCGGTCGCTGGCCGTATCGATGACGGAAACGCTGTCGCCATCCGAATTCACGACGTACAAACGCGTGCGCGCGTCATTGAAAACCATTTCGGTGGGATGGCGTCCCACGCGAATGAACTTTACCGGCGCGTCCTCATGCTCCAGATCCTTCACCGCGACCGCAGCCGTGGCCCAACAGGAGACGTAAGCCTTCTGCGCGCGGCGATTGCCGGGTGGCGCGTAGGCCACCACTTCGTAGGGATAGACGAAGTGGCCCACTTGCCCGTCCGACAGATTGACCCGCGTCAGCCGGCGTTCGTAGCGCAAATCGCGGATGATGCCCAGGCTGTCGCCCAGATCGTTGGCTACGAAAAGGGTATTGCCGTCCGGGCTAATCGACAAGCCCATGGGGTAGACGGGCTCGACGCCGCGCTGGTACCGGCGCGAGCCGGCTTGAGAGCTCAGCGCCGCCACGGAAATGAACGGCGCGGAAACTTTCGTGTTGGGACCAGGAGAAGGCGGCCAGATCGGCTGGCGCGCTTTGGGGTTGAAGCGGAAGACCCAAACCTTGTTTTCGTAGCCGCCCGAAACGTAGAGCAGGTAGGAGCCGTCGCGCAGCGGGCGAGGAGAAAACACGGCTCCGACATTGGCGCTTTGCGGCGACGGAAAATAGACGTTTTGAACCGCTTCGGGCGCGGGCTGCGCGTTCAGATCGATCACCGTGAGCGATTGCGCCGGAGAATTCGTGCTGGAATCGAATTCCAGGCCAAAGCCGCTGTTGATGGCGACCAAGAACCGCCCGCCGCCATCTTTGGCGGCATGATCGGGGCTGCGCACGAATTTCACCGGCAGCGAGCCCACGGCCGGGTTGCCCGTGGTCGTGTCCATGATCAAAGAACCGGCCGGCGAGATGGGCAAGCCTTCGGACGCGGGCTGATGCGCGATCTTGATTTGCGCGCGCGCGACGGAGAAGACGGTAGCAAGGCAAGTCAGGGCGACGGCGCTCAAAGCAAGGAGATGTTTCCGCATAATGGCGATTCGATCCTTTTGGTCGGGTTTATGACGCCGCCTGCGGCTGCGCAGGCGCTGCGGAGCGCACGAAGCCTCGCTCAGCAATCGGCCAGAATGAAGGAGGAGACTAGACCGGGGTCACTGTGATGTCAACGGCCTGTTCGGATTGCGAGACAGGGGATCGGAAGACAGCGGCCGCAGGAACGCCGGCGGCACACGCCAGGGCAGGAAGGCCAGTCCTAAAGGACAGGTTCCATTTCCGCGACACGCTTTACAAGCGGTGATTTCAACCCTCTCGCGGGTCACTACAATTGTCGCGTGCCGAAGCGTCCGTGTACACACCGTGCGGAGTGGCGCCTGCTCCGTGGAAAGCCTGCGCAGCCTCTTCCTGCGCATTACCGGCTCGACTGCGATTACGAGACTCCGCTTGTCGGCGTTTACAACGAAGGTGAAGGTGACAATCCCCTCTACCTGTGCGAGCAGCACGTTGCAGCAATGGCGCCGGCCAATGGTCATTCCGTCCGGCCTGTCCATAGCGACATTCGCTTGATCGAAGGCAAGTCAGTCAAGAGCGTTGTCGCAGCGAAGGGCGATGCTTGTGGTCTGGATGGTCTCAGCCACGATGCCGGAAGGAGCGGCGAGCCAAGCTTGGAGCCTCGAACGGAATGTGCGGAGATCGCGGCGGCAAAGCCCAGCGCGTCGACTCCGTCGCCCGCTACCGAGAACCTTGCAGCGCCGAATTCTGCCGCGCCTCCCGTGAATGCCGCGGCCGCGAAGGCTCCAGTTCCCGCGGCAAAAGTTGCTGCGGCGAAGAATGCCCCGGGGAAAAGTGCGACCCCGAAAGCTACGCCGCTAAAGTCAGCGGCGGCAAAAGCCGCGCCGGCCAAAGCTGCGGCCACGAAGAGCAATTCATCGTCGAAAGGACCAGCTCGCGACCTTGCCTACGGAAATCCGGCTAAGGCGTTGGTGGACGAAACGATCTGGAATCTCGCTCCCGGCGATTACGAGGCTTACAGAACCGCGCTGCGTGAAGGAAAGGCGCCGCTGGAAGCGGCGCAAGCGGCGGGCGGGCAATTGGCCGTCGCGCACCGCAAAATCCAGGAATATGCGGCGAAGCTCGAAGCGCTTCTTTCCGCGTCGAAGGCCGCCCTTCGCGCGGACGAGGCCATCCGCGGCGTGCTGGATCGCGAAATCCTGAAAATCATCGGGAACGATTCGATGGGCGACGCCGAAAAGGATGCCGCCGTCGCGCATCTTGGCGAGTTCCAGGAATGGATGAACCGCGAACTGCGGCGCGAGACGACTCCGCTCGAAGCGTATCGCGTCGCACTGGCTATCGCTGAACGCGCCAGCTGGGGCGCTGCGTCGTGCCGCATCTCCAGCGAACTCCGGCCCGTGTATCGCGAGGTCTACCGCAACCTGCGGGAGGCCGTCCGCGCGGCTGTTCCCGACGCGCGCGATCTCGAAGAACGCCTCGCCAATTTGTACGCCGCCAGATGGGACTTCGACGCCGCAGCCGAAACGACAGTTTCAGCACCGGACGATCTGCGCATCACCGCCTCCGCAACAGGCTCCATGCCAGAACAGAAATTCGCCGAGCTATAGTTCGGGCCGGCGCATCATCCGGAGTGCCCGGCCGTTCGCCCTCAGGGCGGCCTCTCTCACGACACCGCGTGACTGCGCTCTTCCTGCAACGGATTGCCCGAATACTGCAAGGCTGTGCACATGGGTGCAGGCCGTTCTCCCGCCAACCTGCACATAACAAAGAAGTAAGAGCAGCCACCAATAGCGGCACGCCAAATGCACGCATCCCGAGTATACCCGTGCGAGTTATGGGGGTTTGTCCGCATGGGCAAGAGAGTATTCCCCGGGATTTTCTAATCTAAGGAGAACCACATGCGCAAAGGGGTGTTTGTGTTGTTGGCCGCCTTGGTGCTCCCCGCCTTGGCTTTGGCCGACTCGGTTCCAGCGGGATGGACGTGCACGGGTAACTGCGGTAGCTCCGGCGCGAATGGCGTTGTGCCGCTTTCGCCCGCGGGCAACTCAGCTTACGAGTGGGTTTCTACCAACGGCGGAACGGTGAGTGTCGGCGGACTGCCTACCGGTGCGCTGGGAGGCGAAACAGATGGCTCGACACTGGCTTCGCCGATCTTCACCGCAAGCGCTGGTGACCCACTTAACTTCTACTTCGACTATGTTACGTCGGACGGCGCGGGCTACGCTGATTATGCTTGGGCCGCTCTGTTCAACTCCTCAAACAGCCTGGTGGCGATTCTGTTCACCGCGCGGACCGTGCCGAGTCCGGGCAATATCGTACCGGGAACGGGCATGCCCGCCCCGACGGCAACCCTGACCCCGCCCAGCGTGGCGATTCAGGCAGGCACAACCTGGGCGCCTCTGGGCGGCTCGAGTGGCGGCTGCTTTGACAGCGGGTGTGGAAATTCCGGCTGGGTGGACACCACCTACACCATCGGGTCGTCGGGCAGCTACTACGTGGAGATTGGAGTCGTCAACTGGGATGACCAGTTGTACGACTCCGGCTTGGCTATGGACGGCCTGACCGTGGCTGGGGAACCGGTCGGGGGCGGCACCAGCGTGCCGGAACCCGGCAGCATTGCTCTGCTCTTCACCGGTTTGCTCGGGCTCGGCGGTTTGGCGCGACGCAGGTCCGTTCTGGCCTAACTCAGTCACGAAGTTCGTTTTCACCGGGCCGGAGCCGAGAGGCTCCGGCCTTTTTCTTTTCGCATGCCGGCTAGCGCGACGCGCGCTGCGCTTTCTTGCCGGCCCTTGCTGAACAGCTCGATCATGGCGCGATTGAAGGCGGGAATGTCGCCGGGCTTGCGCGCGGAAAACAGATTCCCGTCCGTCACCGCGGGTTCGTCCCTCCATTTGGCCCCTGCACTGCGCAGATCGTCTTGGCGGTTTCGGTTCACGCGCAGGCACGATAAAATGCCAGCTATGCAGGTGCGAGTGCTGTTCTTCGGGCAATTGCGGGAAATCGTCGGCACGGCCGAGGAGCGCGCCGAGCTATCCGAGGGCGCGCGGCTCGACGACCTCTTCGAGCGCTACGGCCGGCGCTTTCCGAAACTGGCCGAATTTCGGGAATCGATTGCGCCGTCGCTGAACCGTGAATACGCGGACTGGCGCACGCCGCTTTCGAGCGGAGACGAGGTGGCCTTTCTGCCGCCGGTCAGCGGCGGATGAGTCTGGGCGCAGAGCGTTCGTGACTCGCAGAAATTCGGACCCGGTTAAAGGCAAATATTCCGATGCCATCATCGCCAGCGGCTACAGTCGCAGACGTTTATCAGCTGGTGCGCGAGCCGATCGACGCGCGCGAGGTCACCGGTTCGTTGAAAGCCCCTGAAGACGGTGCGCTGGTCGTCTTTGACGGTTTCGTGCGCAACAATTTCAAAGGCAAAGCGACGCTGTACCTGGAATACGAGGCCTATGAACCGATGGCGCTGGCAAAAATGCGCGAAATCGGCGCGCACGTTCGCGCGCACTTCGGCGTCCATCGGCTGGCCATCGTTCACCGCCTCGGCCGGCTGGAGATTGGCGAGACCAGCGTCCTGATCGGGGTCAGCGCCGCGCATCGCGCCGCCGCTTTCGACGCCTGCCGCTACGCCATCGACGCCCTCAAACGGGCCGTGCCCATTTGGAAAAAGGAGTATTTTGCCGGCGGCGCCGTCTGGGCCGAGGGCGAAAGGCCGGCGCAGCAAGCCATTTCCGGCCCGGAATCATCTACTCCTTAGGACCGTTTCCAAAGCCTTTCGCAAAGTCGAAAGCTTCCTTGAAGGAGCCTGCGCGGAACGGGCTCGAGCTTTCGATGGTTCACGCTGGGTGGAACGCTTCTGCATGAAAACGATTGCGATCCTGCTGCTTGCCGTTGCGGGGCTGTGCGCGTGGCCCGCAGCACCGCTCTCCGGCCGCGCGGAAGCGCAACGCCAGCGCGGGCCCATTCGCGTCAACACAAACCTGGTGGAAGTTCTGGCCAGCGTGCTCGACGCGCACGGTGAACCGGTCATTGGGCTCACCCAGGATCAGTTCCAGCTCTCCGAAGAAGGCGTGCAGCAAAAGATCGTGCGCTTCGAGGCGCAGACGAACCGCCCGCTCGATCTCGTGCTGATGGTGGATTCCAGCGCCAGCGAATTCGAGGATCTGCGATTCGAGGATGAAGCGGCGGCGCGATTCATCCGCGAAATCGTCCGCCCTGCGGACCGCCTGGCCGTCTTCGAATTCGACGAGGATGTCACCGAGCTGGCGGATTTCTCGAACGATGTTCCCATGCTGCAATCGGCGGTGCGGCGCATCAGGCCGGGCTCGGGCACGTCGATGTTCGACGCCCTGGTGCTGGCCTCGCAGGAATTGAAGAGGCGCCCGGAGGGCCGGCGGCGGGCCATGATCCTGGTTACCGATGCGGGCGAGACGACTAGCGAGGCTTCCTTCGAACAGGCGCGCCGCGCGGCGATTGCTTCGGATGCGCTGCTCTATCCCATCATCGTGCGCGTGGTGAAGAGCGAAAACGGCCGCAACACTGCCGGCGAACACGCCCTCATCACCATTCAGGACGACACCGGCGGCGGGATGTTCTTCCTCGACGATCTGCGGCAGATCAGCTCTGTCTTCGATCGCATCGACCGCGAGCTGCGCACGCAATACCTGCTGGGCTACTATCCCACCCCGCAGCCGCCTCCCGGAACCTATCGCCGTATCGAACTGAAGGTGAGGAACGGCGACCTGGTGCACTACCGCAAGGAATATCTCTCGGCGGGTGCGCCGGCGGCGGCTCCCCGCTAATCCGGCTGGAATGATAAGCTGGACGAGGCGTGAGAATAGAACGGGAGGCGAATGAACGAATACCTCGATTTCGCGATTGAGGCAGCTCGGGAAGCGGGAGCGGTGCTGCGCGCCGATTTCGAGCGTCCCAAGAAAATCTCCTACAAGGGCGAAGTCGATCTCGTGACCGAATCGGACAAGCATTCCGAGGCGATCATCGTGGCCAAACTGCGCGAGCGCTTTCCCGGGCACGCGATTGTGGCGGAGGAAGGCTCGCGCGGCGCCGCAGCGGGCGCGAAATACTGCTGGCACGTCGATCCGCTGGACGGCACCACGAATTTCGCGCATTCCTACCCGTGCTTCGCGGTGTCCATCGGGCTGCTCGAAGATGGCGAGCCCGTCGCTGGCGTGGTCCTAAATCCCATCGCCAACGAACTGTTCACCGCCGCGCGCGCCGATGGCGCCTGCCTGAACGGCAAACGCATCCAGGTTTCGCCGGTCGAGAAGCTGGCCACCAGCCTGGTGGCCACGGGGTTCCCCACCCACCAGCGCGCGAATAACCGCAACATCTACTACTACTGGGAGTTCACCATGCGCTCGCACGGCGTGCGCCGCGACGGCTCGGCGGCGCTCGATCTCTGCTCCGTCGCCTGCGGGCGTTTCGAGGGCTTTTGGGAATTCGGCCTGAATTCATGGGACACGGCCGCCGGCATGCTGATCGTGCAGGAGGCTGGGGGCCGGGTCACCGACCTCGAAGGCGGCGCCTATCATCCGGGCGGGCGCACGATTCTGGCCTCGAACGGGCGCGTGCACGACGAGATGCGCGGCGTGGCCGCTTCGGTCGCCGAGCGCGCAGCCGCGCCCATGCTCTGATCCGCAGGTGTCCCACGGCCTTGCCGCCTTTTGTTTCTTCTCTCAGGGACTTATAATCCCGCTAAATAGGGCGGCGCCCGGCTGGCCTGAAAGGGAGGAAACGATGCGCGCAGACCGCGTGGAAGTCTCCTGGGACAACGACAAATCGAAATGGCTGGTGCGTATCGTCAGCGGCGAAGAAATCATTCGCCGCCACTGCAATCTTCCCAAGGATGCCGACGACCAGACCCTGCGCTCCGCGGCGCAAAAAACGGCCGTCGACGAAGGCTACGAAACGGACGGGAGCATCAATATCCGCAGGTAATCCGTTCGTGTCGCTCGCTCACGAAGCGCCTTGTTGACGCCGAAAATCGAAACTCGATACGCCATTCTCGCGAGCGTGTCATCGGCGAAGCGCGTCATTCTGAGGTCCGCAGTTCGGGCCGAAGAATCTCGTTTGGCTCTACTCTCCGCTCAAATCTTCGGCAGCACGATGCCCTGCTGCGACTGGTACTTGCCCTTCTTGTCCCGGTACGACACCGCACAAGGCTCGTCCGATTCGAAGAACACCACCTGGCACAGCCCTTCGTTCGCGTAGATTTTCGCCGGCAACGGCGTGGTGTTGCTGATTTCCAGCGTCACGTACCCTTCCCATTCCGGCTCGAACGGCGTCACGTTGACGATGATCCCGCACCGCGCGTACGTCGATTTCCCCACGCAGATGGTTAGCACGCTCCGCGGTATGCGGAAATATTCCACCGAGCGCGCCAGCGCAAACGAATTCGGCGGCACAATGCACACCGCTCCCTTGAATTCGACGAACGATTTCGAATCGAAATGCTTGGGATCCACGATCGTCGAGTTCACATTGGTGAAAATCCGAAACTCGTCCGCCACGCGCATGTCGTAACCATACGACGACACCCCGTAGCTGATCACCCCGTCCCGCACTTGGCTGTCCTCAAACGGCTCGATCATCTTGTGCTCCGCAGCCATGCGGCGTATCCATTTATCGGACTTGACGGACATTCCTTCCCCCTTTGCCCCCCTCCCGTTTGGCGGGCTGAACTGCTGCCGGCGGCTCGCGCCCGCCCTACAGCAAAAAACGGTAGACGCGAAGAATCGCGCAGTGTAGTACACCGGGCGTAGCTTGACAACCCGCAACGCACTGACTAGCATAGGTTTCCAAGCTAGGGGAGGCGGTTGTGATCAAGCTCGATCTGGTAAACGCCATCGTACAAAAGACGAACATCAGCCGCTCAAAAGCGGAACAGGCCGTCGAAACTGTCTTTGAAGCTATGAAGACCGCCCTCGGTCGCGGCAAGCGCATCGAGTTGCGCCGCTTCGGCGTGTTCAATGTGAAACCGCGCAAGACCGGCATTGGCCGCAATCCTCGCACCGGACAGCAGGTGAACATCCCGCCAGGCAGAGCGGTGCGCTTCAAGCCGGGCAAGGAGCTTCAAGCCCTTCCCGTTTCCAAATCCTGAAGTGGCATTCTGACGCTGATCGCACCCTGAACCGAGCGCCACAAAATCGAGCCCGCCTTTCCGTGCCGTCGCGCGCCCGCGCGGCATCCAAGAAGTGAGCATGTCCGAAATGAATTCAGGGAACGGAAACGGCCACGGGCGCATTCCGGTGGAGGTGCTCGATTCGCGCTTCCCCGACGTGATGGAGTTCCGGCCCACGCGCGTCAAGCCGCGGCCCATCTGGCCCGCCACCCTGCTCTTCCTGCTGACCGTGCTCTCGACGCTGATCGTCGGCTCGGAATTCGCGCTGTCCTACCTGCAGAACCGCGAGCCGTTCTCCACCGCCGAGACTCTCTGGCAGATGATCGTCCAACCGCTCGCGCATCCGGCGCTGCTAGCGCTTGGCGTGCCCTTCTCATTCACTCTGCTTTCAATTCTGATGGCCCACGAACTCGGCCACTACTTCGCCTGCCGCATCTATGGCATCGACGCCAGCTATCCCTATTTCATCCCCGCGCCCACGCTGTTCGGCACATTCGGCGCGTTCATCCACATCCGCTCGCCCATCACCACGCGCAAAGCATTGTTCGACGTCGGATTGTCGGGCCCCGTCATCGGCTTCATTCTCGCTGTGCCGGCGATCGCTTACGGCGTGGCGCAAGCGAAAATCGTGCCCGGCGTGGAAAACACGGCGGTTATTGTTTTTGGGACGCCGCTGCTGATGCGCTGGTTCATCGACTGGTTCCATCCCAACGTGAATCCGTCGTGGATTCTGGTTTCTCCCATCGCGCGCGCGGCCTGGGTCGGATTATTTGCGACCGCACTCAACCTGCTGCCCGTGTGGCAGCTCGACGGCGGGCACATCGTCTATAGCCTGACCGGCAAATTCCATCAGCGCATTTCGCTGGCCATGGGCCTGGCTCTGGTGGGTTTCGGCATCTATTACTGGCGTGGCTGGATCTTCTGGGGCCTGGTGTTGACGGTGCTGGCGCTGCGCTTCCGCCACCCCCCGCTCTATGACCCCTGGGAACGCCTCGGCCGCGCCCGCTGGATCTGGGCCGTCGCCGCACTGGCCATCTTCATCGTCTGCTTCACCCCCTGGCCCGCCTACACGCCATAGGCGCGGTTGTTGTGGTGTGGGCGTCTCGCCCGCTACATTCCGGCACAACCTGACGTCCTTTCCGTCAGCGCAGGGCTTCGCTCTAAGTGATACTCTTTCCGGCGTGATGGACCTCCCGGAAGCGGAACAAGTTCGCCCATCAACTTTCTATCACCGGCGGACTGGCGAACTGCGCGCTGCGGCGGACGAGATCAAGAATCGCATCACGAATCACACATTACTGCTAGCCGTACTTGCGCTGCTTGGTTGTTTCGCATTGTATAAGGGGATTTTTGCCAAACAGCGCTCGCTGCTTTGGCTGGCCGCCGCTGCCGTTCCTCCTGCGGCCTGGGTCGTACAACGGCGGCAGCAGTTGCAGCACCGCTCAGCGCAGCTCTGCAGCATCGCCGATTATTACGACCAGGGAACGGCTCGCCTGAATCGCGATTGGGACGCGCTTGATGATGGCAGTGAGTTTAAAGACGCCGAACATCTTTATTCGAGTGACTTCGATCTCTTTGGCCAGGGCTCGATGTACCAACTGCTCTGTTCGGCGCAAACGCAAATCGGCCGTGAGACTCTCGCGCGTTGGATGAAATCACCAGCCACACGAGAGGAGATTCATGCGCGCCAGCAGGCCGTCGCAGAATTGCGGCCGCGTCGAGACTTGCCGGAAGCGGTCGCCGCGGTGGCGCCAACCAGCGCGTCGGACTTCCAACCGGGCTTCCTGAAGGATTGGGCTGGCGGGTCTTCCCCGCGCTTTGAGGACTGGTCTCCGATTGTCGCGTTTGTTCTGCCGCTCGGCCTCGTCATCCTGCCGATTCTCTACGGGATGGGTTTTCTCGCTCTGGGCAGCCTTATCTCCGCAGCCGAACTGATCATCCTGTTAGAGTTCGCATTCGGAGCGCTTTTCCGCAAGCGAGTGAAAGCGACGCTGGAGTCGCTGCCGGCTCTCTCGGTTGAACTCGCCGCCATGCGCGAACTGCTCCGAATCATGGAGCGGGAGCAGTTTTCTTCGCCTAAACTCCAGGCGCTTGCAAACCAGCTCCAGAACACCGGGCTGGCGGCTTCCATTCGCGTCCGCCGGTTACTGCGCCTGATCACATTGGTGCGACAGCGGGAAAACGAGTTTTTCCTCTATCCCGCATTTTGCCTGATGTGGGGCACGCAGCTTGCCATGGCGGTCGACCGATGGCGCTGCCGCTACGGCGCTCAGTTGCTGCAGTGGATGGCCATCCTCGGAGAGCTGGAAGCGTTGCTGTCGGTTTCAACCTACTCATACGAACATCCCGGCGACCCTTTTCCAGAAGTTGTGACTGGCGAACCGCTTTTCGATTCCGAAGGAATCGGCCATCCGCTCCTGGACGAAAGCACCTGCGTAAGGAACGATTTCCGGCTTGAGGATTCCGTCCGCTTTCTGATCGTGAGCGGATCGAACATGTCAGGAAAGAGCACGTTCCTCCGCGCGATCGGATTGAATGCGGTGCTGGCTTACATGGGAGCACCTGTCCGCTGTGCGAAACTTCGCCTCTCGATCCTCCAACTCGGCGCGGCCGTGCGAATTCAAGATTCGGTCGTGGATGGCCGATCGCATTTCCAGGCGGAGATGCAACGCTTGAAGCGAATCATCGATGCCGCCGGCCAGGCGCCGTTGCTCTTCCTGGCCGACGAGATCATGGGCGGAACGAATTCGCATGACCGTCGAATTGCAACGGAGTGGGTGATCCGTGCGTTGATTCTGCGTGGCGCCATCGGCGCGATCAGCACGCACGACCTGGCCCTCACCGAAATTGCCATGAACGGTCTGCCGGGCAGCAATGTCCACTTCGAAGACTCCGGCGAGTCCGGCCAGTTGGAGTTCGACTACAAACTCCGCCCTGGAATTCTGACCCACTCCAACGCACTGAACATCGCCAGGATGTTGGGGATTGATACAGCAGCCCAGCAGCGCTGAAGCCGCTGTCACGATAGGCTGGCGGGATCGACGTCGACGATCACGGCGGTTTCGGGAATTTCCTTCGCTGCGCAAAAATCCAGCGCGCCGCTCAGCACGCGCGATAGCGCCGTCCGCTGCTTCGCTTTCAGGATGAACTGAAAGCGGTACTCCCGCCGCAAGCGCGCCAGCGGAGCCGCTGCCGGCCCCAGGATTTTCACGCCGGTGTTCTCGAATTTTTCGAAATAGGACGCGAGCGCCCGCGACCACTTGATCGCGTTCTCGATTTTCCTGTCGCGAATCAGCACGCTGGCCAGCGCCGCAAACGGCGGATAGTGCAGCATCTGCCGAAACTGCGCTTCCTTGTCGTAAAAAGCCGCGTAGTCCTGCGCACGCGCGTATTGGATCGCGTAGTGCTCGGGATAATATGTCTCGACCAGCACTTCGCCCGACAATTCCCCCCGCCCCGCGCGTCCTGCCACCTGCGTCAGCAGCTGAAACGTGCGCTCCGCTGCGCGAAAATCCGGCCGCCCCAGCGCCAAATCCGCCGCCACCACTCCCACCAGCGTGACGCGCTGAAAATCGTGGCCCTTGGCCACCATCTGCGTTCCCACCAGCACGTCGATCTCGCCCTTGGCGAACGCGCCCAGCACCTGCTGGTATTCGCGCTTCGTGCGCACCGTGTCGCGATCGAGCCGCGCGATGCGCGCGTGCGGAAATTGCTCGCGCAAATATTCCTCGACGCGCTCGGCGCCGTCGCCCACAAAATACAAATACTCAGAATGGCATTTCGGGCACTGCTTCGGCGGATGAATCGAAAAATTGCAGTAATGGCAGACGAGCCGCTGCCGCCTCTTGTGGTAGGTCAGCGCGATGCTGCAATTCTGGCATTGCACGAACGCGCCGCAGCTTCGGCACAGCAGCGACCACGAGTATCCGCGCCGGTTGATCAGGATCATGGCCTGCGTCTTTTCTTCCAGGCGCAACGCGATCGCGGCGCGCAACGGCTCCGAAAAAGGCGCCGCTTTGCCCGCTCGCCGGAACTCCTCGCGCAGATCGATGATGCGCACTTCCGCCAGCGGGCGGTTCGCCACGCGCTGCGTCAGCTCGATCAGGCGGTATTTTCCCTCGCGCGCGTTGTGATACGTTTCGAGCGACGGCGTGGCCGAGCCCAGCAGCGCGACCGCTCCTTCCAGCCGCGCGCGAACCACGGCGACATCGCGCCCGTGATACCTCGGCGTTTCCTCTTGTTTGTAGGCGGACTCCTGCTCCTCGTCGACGATGATCAGCCCAACATTTTCGAGCGGCGCGAATACCGCCGAGCGCGTGCCCACCACCACGCGCGCCTCGCCGTTGCGCACGCGCCACCACTCGCGCGCGCGCTCCACGTCGGGCAAGCCGCTGTGCAATATCGCGACGCTCGCCCCAAACCGCGCGCGCACCAGCCGGCCAACCCACAGCGTCAGCGCGATTTCCGGCACCAGCACGATCGCCGTCTTCCCGCGCGACAACGCCGCATCGATGGCGCCGAGGTAGACCTCCGTCTTGCCGCTGCCCGTCACACCATGCAGCAGCCCCGCCGCAAATTTCCCCGCGACGATCCAGCGCCAGATCTCCGCCAGCGCCTGCTTCTGCTCCGCGTTCAAAATGTTCGCCGGAGGAGTGAAATTCGTGTCCCAGGGATCTTCGTCGGGCGTGATCGGCTCTTCCCACGCCAGCAGCCGGCCATCTTTCTTCAGTCGCTCGATCGCAGCGCGTGACACGCCTGCCTTTTCGATCAGAACGGGCAGCGGCACCGGCCCGCTAGTCGCGAAGAATTTACGCACCCGCTCTTCCGCCGCCCGCTCGCGCTCCGCGCGCGAGTCTTTCGGCGGCCGCAGGTCGCTTTGGGAGTGCGGTAGCTTGCTACCGCTTTCTCCGCTGGAATTCGGAACATCGCAATTGCCCACTTGTTGATCGCTGCGCCAGTCCGGCGTGGCCATCTGATCCGCATCGCTCGTTTTTGATTCGTCTTCTTTCCACGCCGCGATCGTTTGCACGCGCGCCTTGCGATGGTGCGCGGCCTCGCGCATGGCCAGCAGGCCCTGTTGCACCAGTTTCTCGAGCGCCGCCTCGCCTCCCGTCCAGCGCCGCGCGCGTGCGGAAGGCACAGCCTCCTCGCCTTCGAACCGCCGCAGCAGGTCCATCGAGCCGGCTTCAGGAATGGCGCCGCCATCCATCAAGGCGAGTTGCGCAAGCTGCGCGCGTCCCGACTCCGTCAGAAAATATTCGCGGTCGTGCCGCAATTCGATTTCCGGGGGGAGCATGGTGCGGAACGTTTCGCCGATGGGCGCGAGGTAGTAACGGCTGATCCAGCGGCCCAGCTCGATCAGGCTCGACGTGAGCGCGGGGCGCGCGTCCATCACCTCCGCAATCTCGCGGATCGTCGCGCCGCCGGCATCGCGCGGAGCGCTTTCCGATTCGCCCAGCGCGACGCCGATCATCACCCGCCTGCGAAACGGAACCAGGACGCGCCGCCCCGCGATGGGTTCGCCGTTCGCGCCAGGAGGCACCGTGTACGTAAAACTCGACCGCAGCGGAACCGGCAAGGCCACTTCGCAAAAACGTTGCGTCATGCCGCGTAGTTTACCAGCGAACGTCGCTCGCGCCCTCTCTCCCGGCGCGGGAAATGGGTGGGCACCGGCTTGTTTCCTCTGCCTCCTCTGTTTCCTCTTCTACACGCTGACCATCACGATTCCGATAAAGATCAGGGCAATCCCCGCCCATTGCGATCGCTCCAATCGCTCGCGCAGCACAATCCACGAAAGCAGCACGGTCACCGCGCCGTAGAGCGAGGCCAGCACGCTGACCACCGAGACGTGCCCCGTGGCCATGCCCGCGTTGTTCGCAAAATAGGCTGTCGTGTCCGTAAGGCCCACAGCCGCGACCAGCCACCAGACGCTCCCCCTTGGCAGCGCCAACGACTGCCTGGTTGGCGCGGCCACCAGACCGAGTGCCCCGATCGTCGACAGCCGGATCAGCCACACGGAAACCGCGCTGCCGGTCAGCGGCACCACGTGAAATCCCAGCCACCAGAACATCACGCCAAACGTAACCGCGGCGAAAATCGACCAGCCCACGCCGCGCGAAAGGTGAGCGCGCGACGCGCGCGCCTCCGAAGCGCCGTCCGCGGCCTTCGCGCTCGCGCTCAAAGCAGCAAACGAGGTTGCTGCCAGAATCACGCCTACGATGACCGCGCCCAGCCCAGCCGCGCGCAGCGCGCTCATGCGCTCGCCGCTCAAAAACGCGAGCACCACGGTGATCGCCGGATAGCTCGACGAAATCGGCGCGACGATGCTCATCACCCCGATTTGAAACGCGTAGTACAGCGCCAGCGAGCCCACCGTGCTCAGCACGCCCGCAAACGCCGCGAAAACCCAGGGACGCCAGCCTGCCGTGGTTGGCGAAATTCCGCGCGACGTCCATTCCAGGTAGGCCGTCATGGACGCGAAGCCGAACAGCTGCATGAAGAACAGCGTGCGGAACGCGCCGATGCGCCGGGACGCAAAGCGGGCGCAGAAATCCGCCACACCCCAGCAGATTGCGGCGGTCAATCCGAGAAAGATGGCCAAGGATTCCTCGTGGCGGAGCTACGGCTGCGGGCCGTGTTGACGCGCGCGCGTCATCGCCGCGGCTTCGGCTTCAGGCCGAGAAAGGCCATGATCTTCTGCAAATCTTTCCACACTTCGCCTTTCGCGTTCGGATTGCGCAAAAGATACGCGGGATGGTAGGTGGCGATCAGTTTCGCGCCGCGATAATCGAACCACTCCCCGCGAAAGCGCGAAATGCCCTGATTCGTGGCGAGCAGCGTTTGCGCCGAGCACGCGCCCAAGCAGCAAATCACTTTGGGCTGGATGACCGCAAGCTGCCGCAGCAGGAAGGGCGAGCAAATCTCGATTTCATCGCGTTCGGGAAGGCGGTTTTCCGGCGGCCGGCATTTCACCACGTTGCAGATGTAAACGTCCGAGCGCTGCAAGCCCATCGCTTCGATCATCTGCGTCAGCAATTTTCCTGCGCGCCCGACGAACGGCTCGCCCTGCACGTCCTCGTCGTGGCCAGGCCCTTCACCGACGAAAACCAGCTCTGCCCTGGGATTGCCCACGCCGAAAACGATGTTCTTGCGGGCCTTGTGCAGCTTGCAGCGCGTGCAGTCACCAATATCTGCGCGGATGCGCTCGAGCGAATCGTCGTCGATGCGCTCTTCGAAGAGCGACGGCCCCGTGGACACCTGGACCACCGGCAAATTGCCGCGCGACTGTGGCGGCTGCGGAGGAGGACTCGCGACTGGCGCTGATGGCGCCCGCTTCGCTTCGCCCGATCCCTCAGCTGATGCGAAGCCAGCACCCTGCGCGTGTGCCTGCGCTTCGCTAGCCGCACCCGGTGCTACCGCCGCAGCCGTCGCAGCTGCCGCGGATGGCGGCAGTGAGTTGCGGTCAACGTAAAAAGGTCCCAGCCCCAGTTCGTCCGCATATTCCAGGAACTTTCCGAGTCGCTTGCGCGCGTCGTCCCTCATCGATTGCGCATTATCGCGGACGTATCCGCGATCCACAAGCGCCGAATGGCGTCAGACACGAATTTTTGTGCTGTTCAGCTGTGGAAAATTGCGAGGAACGCCTACTGGCCCGCGTGCGCCGCGAAATATTCGCCCAAACCGGCGGTCAGCTGCCCCAAGCCCGTCTCGACGTTCTGCTGCAGCGCTTCCACCACCGCTTCCACGCTCTTTTTCTGCACTGGCTCGTCGTGCTGGTACGTTTGCGACCACACCACCGTCCCGGTCTTCGGCTGGAACAGATCGAGTTCCATCGCAAAGCGTGCCACGATTCCCGAAGGCAGGTCCAACTCCTTCAGCGCAATCAACCGCCCGCGCACGACGTAATCGCCGCGAGCCGCGCCCGAAAGCCGTTGCACCGATTGGTATTGCCCGGTGGCGCGCAGCCGCTCGATCAGCATAGTCTCGATCATCTCGGGCGGCGGCTCGGCCCAGCGATGCTCGCTGTAAACGCCCATTTCAACCGGGCTGGTCCCGTAAACGATGCGGTCATCCTCCAGCAGCCGCGTCGCTCGCACGCGCGCCACCAGCAGCGACACTGCATGAGCTTTCGACACGGCCGGCTGCGCTGCGGGAGGCTGCTCCAGCGTGTAGTAGTGCACCGGCCGCGCCGCGCCGCACCCCGCGACAATCACCGCGCACGTCGTGGCCGCCAGCCCAAACGCAAGCCCGCTCCAGCGCCGCGCTCTCATCCTCCGCTTCGCCCGCTCCTTCATCGCCTCTTGTCCACTTCGCCCGGTCTATGCCGCTTGGGCTCCGACGATCGCAGCAGCGTGTACGGCCGCTCCTTGATCGTCTCCGTGAAATCCTTCAGGTTTTCGCTCGCATCGCGGAAATTCGCGATGATGTCGTCCAGGTTTCCGCTGTTCGCGTTCAGCGTTCCGTTCAACTGATCCGTCAACGATTCCGCGTTAGCCAGCGCCTTGCGCAGTTCCTGGATCGACGCGCGCAGGTCCGGGCGATTTTCCGCGAGCGTGGCGTCCACGTGGTTTAATGCCTCCTGCGCTTGCGCCACGGTCTTCCGGAAATCGTCGATCACCGGCCCCAGCTTCGCGCTGGCCGCATCGACGTTCTTCATCGTGTCGCGCAGCGCCGGACGATTTTCCTGCAGCGACCCGCGCAAATTGTCCAGCGTGGACGCCAGATTCGCGCGGTTCCGGTCGTTCAGCAGGTCGTTCACGCGCGCGACCGTCACTTGCAATTCCTTCACGCGCTCGTTCAAGTTCGTGAGCAGCTCTTTGGCCTGCGGCCCCAGGTCGTTCAACTGCGATTCCAGGTCCGCAAAACCGACGTACGGCTCCGATTGCAGCGTGGAGCCGGCCGCGGCGCGCGCCGCTGCTTTCGATCCCGGCGCGATGGCCAGAAAATTGTCGCTCAGCGGGCTGATGCTGGTAATCGAGACGATGCTGTCCGTTTTCACCGGCACATCCGGGCGCACGCGAAAATCGATCTCCATGCGCGACGTATCGTCCGGATCGCTGCGCACCCGCGCGATCCGCCCCACCGGAGGCCCACCGGCGTAGCGGACTTCCCCGCCCGGCCGCAGACCGCCCGCATTCTTGAAATACGCGTGATACGGAATTTCGCCTCGCTGGAAAAATCCACCCAGTGAAAAGAGGACAAAAACCAGCAGGGCCGCGGCAATCACCACGAACAAGCCCACGTACGCTTCTTCGCGCCTGCTCGCGGCGCCCGCGCTGCTCGTTCGCGCTTTGGTCATCGTGCCGAGTTTCATGGACTGAAGTTCGGCGAGTATAGCACCGGCGCGGCGTCAAGTCGGCGAAAACGTCTGCGGAAACGACCTGCTGCAGCAGGCTACTGGCGCAGCGGAACGATTTGGCCCGTCAGCATCTGCAAATAATCGAGTTCCTGTTCCATTTCGGGCTCGGGCACGCGGTCCAGGAACTGCCGCACGCGCGGCTGCGTGCTCGCTTTCATTTCCGCGGGCGTGCCGACGGCTACGATGTTCCCTTTGTCGACCAAAATCATGCGATCGGCGATCAAAAAAGCGCTGGCCAGCTCGTGCGTCACCACCACAATCGTCATCTTGAACGCCTGTTTCAGCTTCAGCAGCAGTTCGTCGATTCCCGCCGCAATGATAGGATCGAGTCCCGCCGACGGCTCGTCGAACATCAGAATCTCGGGATCCATGGCCATAGCCCGCGCCACCGCCGCGCGCTTCTTCATTCCGCCGCTTAGTTGCGCCGGCAAATAATCTTCGTAGCCGCTCAAGCCGACCTGCTCGAGCTTCAGCCGCACGATGATGTCGATCGTCGATGGATCGAGCCGCGTATGCTCGTGCAACGGCAGTGCGACGTTCTCTCCCACGGTCATCGAGCCGAACAGCGCGCCGCTCTGAAACGATATGCCCATGCGCGTGCGCAATTCGTGCCAGCCCTCGCGCGAAAGCGTCTGCAGATTCTTCCCGCGAATGCGAATTTCTCCGCCGCTGGGCTGTTCGAGCCCTGCCAGCGTTCGCAACAGCGTGCTTTTGCCGGACCCGGACCCGCCCAGGATCACCATGGTTTCCCCGGCCATCACGTCGAAGCTGACGCCGTGCAGTATCTCGCGCTCGCCATAGGCGACGCGCAGGTCCCTCACTTCGATGGCCGGCGCCGCTCCGGCTTGCTTGCCCTCCTGCTCGCTCATGCCCTCATCTCGCGCTGCCGAAGTAAAACAACGCCGTGAACACCAGGTCCACCAGAATCACCAGGAAAATCGAAGTCACCACCGCCGAGGTCGTCGATTTCCCTACTTCTTCCGAGCCCAGCCCGGTGCGAAACCCTTCCTGGCACCCGACCATTGTAATCACCAGGCCGAACATGGCGGCCTTGATCAGGCCGGTCGCGATGTCGTGCAGGACCAGCGCGTCCATGGTCGCGTGCATGTACGTTCCCAGCGTGAATCCGGCGCTGGTCACGCCAAACAGCGCGCCGCCCAGGATGCCCATGGCGTCGGCCCAAATCGTCAAGCACGGCATCATGATGAGCATCGCCAGAAACTTGGGCACTACCAGGAAGCGCACCGGATCGAGCGCCATCGTTTCCAGCGCGTCGATTTCCTCGTTCACTTTCATGGTGCCGAGTTCCGCCGCGAACGCCGACCCCGAACGCCCGATCACCAGAATCGCTGTCATCAGCGGCCCCAGCTCGCGCGTCACCGAAATGGCCACGGCGTCGGCGACGAATTGCAGCGCGCCCAGCCTTCTCAATTCGTACGCGCCCTGCAGCGCCAGGATCAGTCCCACGAAAAACGAAATCAGCGACAGGATGGGGATGGCGTCGACACCCACCGCCATGCCCTGGTGAATGGCCCGGCGGAACGGCAGCCGGCGCTCGCGGAAAATCTCACCGAACATCGCGCGCGTCGTGCTGCCCGCCAGCCGCGTCAGCCCGCCCAGGTACGCCAGGCTGTCAATCGTGGCCGCGCCGATGGTGCGTGTCATTCCCATGGCCAGTGCTCACTGCCTCTTGCCCTTTCTCTGCGAACTCCGCGCCTCTGCGGTAAGAGTCTTCGGCTTTTGGCTAGGGCTTGCCGTGCACTGTAAGTTCGTCTTTGCCTCGAGCGTTCTGCTTCGGTGCCCGCGCTCCTCGCCAGTTCGCATGCCGTCGATCGAAGCGCAAATGGAGGCCGCAAACAAAAAAGGCTTTCAAACAAAAAGAATATGTATCGCCCGAGCGCGCGCGTCACCCTCAGCGATTGTCGGCACCTTGCGCAAAACCTGGGCCCGCCACATTCCGGCCCGCCAGCGCCTGCTGTTCGGTATCGTACACCTCGAAAACGCGCACCAGCCGCGTCAGCTCCAGCACCTCTCGCGTCGTCTTAGTCAAGCCGTACAGCGCGAAGCGGCTGTCCAGATCCCGCGATGCCTTCAGCCCTTCGACCAGCGAGGCCACGCCCGAGCTGTCGATGTAGCGCACCTGGCGCATGTCCACTAGCAATTCCGGCACGCGCTTCTCTTTCAGCAGACCCAAAATGGCCTTGCGCACTTCCGGCGTGTTGTACAGCGTGATGTCCCCGCTCAATTCCAGAATGGTTGCGTTGCCCGTGTGACGCGTCGTTATATTCATGCAGAGAACTCCTGCGGATCGTGCCCTCTCTTTTGCCAGACTTTTCACCCTAGCGCAATGTCTTTCCCTCCGCGCCCCTGTGTTCACTCCCAGTGCAACGCGGCCTGTCCGCGCCGTTGTCCTCCGCTGTTAACTGTGTTGTAATGCACGTCAGCCCTCATCCCTTCTGTCATGGACTCGGCCGCCTCATTGCTGGGCATGCTGTTGGTTCTCGTGCTGATCGGCATACCGATCATCGCCATTGTGGCGCTGGTGCGCGTTTCCAGCCTGAGGCGCGAGGTGGCCCAAATCCCGCGCCTGATCCAGCGCATTTACGACCTCGAGCGCCGGCTCGAATCGCTCGACCGCAAACTTGCCACGCCGCCCGCACTCGGCGAATCGCGCGCCACGGGGCTGGCTGCTGCAGCCTCGCGTCCCAGCGAGCCTGCAACGCCGCCGCCCGCGCGCGAGAAAGCCATCGAGCGCCCTACGCTGCCGCTACAGCCACAGCCCGCGCCTCCGCCGGTCCCCGCGGCCGCGCAGCGCCCTGCGCCGCCCCCGCCACTCACCGTCGCGGCTTCCGCCTATCGCCCGCCAGCCGAAGAACGCGACGTCGAAAGCACCATCGCCGGACGCTGGTTCAACTACGTCGGCATCCTGGCCGTCGCGCTGGCGATTTCCTTTTTCCTGAAATACGCCTTCGACAACAACTGGATCGGGCCCATCGGCCGCGTCACGATCGGCTTGCTGTTCGGCGCCGCGCTGTACCCCTTCAGCCACTCGATCTACAAGCGCGGGTACGTCTACTATGCCGAAGGACTCACCGCGCTTGGCGCCGCAGTTCTCTATCTCTCCGTTTGGGCTGGCTGGCATTACTACCGCATCTTTTCCCAAGGCCTCGCCTTCCCCTTGATGATCGTGATCACCTGCCTCACGGTTGCGGTCGCCCTGGGACGCAATTCGCAGCGCCTCGCAGTCCTCGCGCTGGTCGGCGGCCTGCTCACTCCGTTCCTGGTCAGCACGGGCCAGAATGCGGAAGTGACCCTGTTCAGTTACCTGCTGGTGCTTGGCGCAGGAATGCTGGCGATTGCATGGACGCGCAAGTGGGTCTCGATCCCGCCAGTGGCCTTTGCCGGAACCCTGATCTATTTCTGGGGCTGGTATGGCGATTTCTATTACACGCCGGAACTCGTCACCACGCTGCTTTTCGCCACTGCGTTTTTCGTTCTCTTCGCAGCGCTGCCCGCCATCCGCAGCTCGCGCCAGGGCGAGCTCTCCGCCATCGACATCGCCATTGTCCTCACCAACGCCTTTTCTTATCTGATCGCATTGCGCTTGATGCTCTGGGACCAATACCGCTGGGGATTGACCTTCGCCGTCCTGGCCCTGGCCGCAGCGCATCTCTTCGCCGGGCCTGCCCTCCCGCGCAAGGATTCTTCCGCCAATCGCCTCGCGCGCATGCTCTACGCCGGCCTCGCACTCACCTTCGCCACGCTGGCCATTCCCATTCGCCTCGAGGGAAAATGGATCACCGTCGCCTTCGCGGTTGAAGGCCTTGCCCTCATCTGGAGCGGCCTGCGCGGGCGCTCGCTGGCCCTGCGCGCCGCCGGGCTGGTGCTCTTCGCCCTGGTCGGCATTCGCATCCTGGTGCTGACGGCGCAAACGGCGCCCACCTTCCTGCTGAACCAGCGCTTTTTGACTCTGGCCGTATGCGCCGCCTGCTGGCTCGCGGCGTTTTTCCTGGCGCGCGCTTCCGATTGCAAGCTCGGCGAAGCCGAAACACACCTCTTTTTCTTTCTCGAAGTGGCCGCGAATTTCTGCTTCCTGCTCGCGCTCTCGATGGATGTTTGGGACCTGTTCGCGCGCAAGACTGCTCTGGGCATCGACCGCGAGCGCGTGCAGCAGCTTGCGCTTTCTCTGCTGTGGGTGGCCTACGCCCTGGCCCTGCTCGTTGCCGGAACCATTCGCAAATCAGCGCCGCTGCGCTGGCAGGGTCTCGCGCTGCTGGGCGTGGCAATAGGCAAGGTCTTCTTCCTCGACCTTTCTTTCCTGACGCGCTTCTATCGCATCGTCTCGTTCTTCGTGCTGGGCATGGTCCTGCTGGCCGTGTCCTTCTACTATCAAAAGCATTCGGAAGCGCGTCGGAAGCCGGGCCAATCATGAGCCGCTCTGGTCTGCAACAGTCGCCTCGCAACTCGCGCGGGCAATCGCCGGCCATCCTTCTTTGCTCGCTATTCCTGCTGCTTGCCTCGCCGCTTCCCGTCGCCTGGCAACACTGGCGCTACTCGCGCGCGATCGATCTTTCGCCAACGCAAGCGACGCAGCTTGTCAGCTTGCGCCTTCCCCCGGACGTTTACGCCCATGCCGCACCCTTCCTCACCGATCTGCGCGTCATCGACGATACCGCCGCGGAAGTGCCTTACATCCTCCATGCCCGCGATCTGCCCCGGGGCACCGCGGTTTCCTATACCCCGCGTGTCCTGGAAAACAGTTTTTCCCCGGGACATTACACCCAGGTCGTTCTCGACCTGAACAAGTACAGCGCCTTCCACAGCTCCGTGCGCATCGACACGCCCAAAGCCGAGTTCATGGAATGGGTGGAAGTGGCGGCAAGCGATGACGCGCGCGTCTGGCGCATCGTCCAGGAACGCGCACCCATTTTTCGCTTTCCCCGCGAAGGCCACTCCGGCACCAGCGTGGTCGCCTATTCGCCGACCAACGCCCGCTATCTTCGCCTGCGCATCCTGGATGTCCACGAAAAGTTTCCGGTCACCGGCGCGCAGATTATCTCGACACCCGCAGAGAAGCCGGAACGCGAGGCGCTCGACATCGCCTTCACGCCAACCACGCCTTCGGCGCCCAACCAGAGCGCCTGGCTCGCCGACCTGGGTGGCGGCAACCTGCCGCTGCGCGAGGTGCGTTTCCAGGTTGGTCCGGGCGAATTCGTCCGCGAAGTGACCGTCCAATCCAGCCGCGACTCCTCGCAATGGCACTGGATCGGCTCCGGGGAGATTTATCGTTTTGCGCAGGGCAAACGTGAGTGTGAACAGCTCGTCGTTCACGTGGGCGGAGATTCCGGCCGCTACGTCCGCGTCGAAATCGCCAACGGAAACGATCGCCCGCTCGCCGCCGTCGTTCCCAAAATGTACATCGCGGCGCAGCGCATCGTTTTCGAGCAACAGCCGGGCAAAACCTATCGCCTTCTATATGGCCAGACGCGCGCCCAGCAGCCCATGTACGACCTCGACCGGCGCGTCACGCCCCCGCAGATGGACGCGGCCCTCGTCGCGCAGGCGGGGCCCGAGGAAGTCAACTCCGATTGGTCCGATCCGCGCCCCTGGACCGAAACCCACAGATTCGTTCTGTGGTTCGGCGTGGCCATCGCGGTCTTGCTCATCGCCTATACCGCCATCCAATCCCTCCGCCGGTCGGAAACTCCTGCAGACCAGGACGCAACGCGCAGCGAACCTCCGCAGCGCTGAGGGCCGCAGTATCTGGCGCGGTAGTACGATTCACTCGAAGAAAGGCTTTGTTCCCTCATTTGGCTGCAACGGCCCGACCTCGACGATTCGACCGGGCGAAATGGACAACAGAGCTCTAGCGCAGGCCGGCACGAGGGGCAGCAAGTCCTTTATGCGATTTGATTTCGCGCACAGAATCAAGACGGACACATTCCGGCCGCTCATGTTCTGCTGGTACTGAATGTTTCGGTCGTTGGTGAGCAGAACGTCCCACCGGCCCTCCATCAACGACAGAAGCTCGCCCGTTCTTCTTGGCGCCATAGCCCGCTTGACGCACGGTCTGGGCCTCGAAGCCCAACCCCGTAAGCGACTCCCTCAGGCCAGCCGGGAGGCACTCGTCGATCAAAACTCTCATTTGCCTAAGCGTGCCACAACGAGCGCTTTGGCTTCTTCGAGAGCTGCGATAGCTTGTTCCCGAGTGACGCCGGGATACTGCTCCAGGAATTCGTCCAGCGTGTCTCCACCCTCGAGGTAGTCAAGAAGGGCCTGAAAAGGAACACGCGTGCCACGGAAAACGGGCTGGCCGCTCAGGGTTTCAGGATCTCGCACAATCACGCTTTCCGAGCTGATAGTCATAGCGGGCCCCTTTCTTTCCTGTAATTATCGCATCCGTGAAGCAGAATGACGCCAAGAATACATGTCTAGTGCAGTGACCACCAGCTTGACCGGCCCTTCAGTACCGCGACCGAGACTACTCTCCGGCTTACCCAGAGGAAGAAGGGCGCCCAATCTCATGCCACTGGGTGACGCGCCATACCCCTCTCCTGCCGAGGCATGGCTCTCCCGGCGGACCTGTCTCAACTGCGCGCCTTGGGCCGCGGAAGCTAGTCCATAAGCCAGATTTTCCTCACCCGACGATCTTTCCAGGCGTAAAGGATCGACCACGACTCGTAACCTGTAAAAACGATGACTGGCTCAGTCGCTCGAATCTCCTCCTTGCCGTAAATGTCGGTGTAATGGCCCGGCGGCCGGCTCCACACTACCGGAACCGGTACTCCGTTTGCGGTGTCTAGTAACGCGGTTTTCCACTGTCCACCGACGCGATGAGCAACAACCAGCTCCGCCTTTTCCTTGGTATCGCCCTTCTCGATCAGAACCAAGGCGAGCGTCGGATTGCCGTCACCGTAGAAGTCGACTCTAGTGAGACCGGGACAGGCGTCTCCGTGATCCTTCTGAAAAAAACCTCTGTCGTCCGCGTCCAGGGCCGATAATGTCACAAGCTTCGCGCGCGGATACCTAACTGCGATGTCATGCTGCAACGCCGCGGGAATTTTGCACGCGTCACCCCGCGGCGCTGCGCCAGCGACCCTAACGAAAACGAGCAAGCAAAGCACTGTGGGAATCACACTAACTCGCATAGGCATCTCCGGATGAACGTCGGCCAGCATCCACGTCGCGTCAGTACGGTATCCAACGGCGGACGCGCGCCTTGTACTCCACGTACTCCGCGCCAAACGCCTTCTCCAGCTGCCGTTCCTCACGCCGGATCAGCAACTCAACCAGCGGCAGATGCGCCGCGGTGATCAACAGCCCGCCCGGCGACCCGAAGAGCAGTGAAGCCCCGAAGAAAACGAATACGTTCCCGCCGAGATACAGCGGATTGCGCGTGAAGCGATATGGTCCCGAGATCACCAGGTGGCGCTGCGGCTCAAGCTTGGTCACCTTCATCTTCCGCTCGTAAAAATCGAATGTGGCCCACACCCGCAGCAAAAATCCGGCGTCGACCAGCAGCCAGCCCGCAACTGTCGCGATCGTGGAGTGGAAGTTGGGCCAGTGGAAGAGCAAGTCGAGGCGCGTTCCAAGATAGGCGATGCCAAACCCGACCAGCACCACGCCCACGCTGTGAACCACACTCTTCAGGAGGTTTATTGTGGACGCTGCCGAAAGCGGCTCCGGTTCACGCGCCGCATCACTCGATTTGCGTGTTTCGCGGGTCTGTTGGCCAGTTCTCATGGGAAAAGAAAAGGCGGAGCGCGTGGTCAGCGCTCCGCCGTAGAGATTCTCGGTGAGAACTCAGCTGCAGCCGGAGGTGCTGCCGCAGTTCGAGCACTTGTAGCAGCTGCCGTTCGGCGTCATGAGCATGCCGCATTCCGAGCAGTAGGGCGCGCCCTCGGCGGCCGAACGCGCGCGCGAGGCGCGGTCGTCTTCCGATCCTTTCGTCACTGGAGCCGAAGGACTGGCCGGGGCCACAGCTGCCAATGGCGCGGAGTGAGCCGAATCCTGCTCGCCGGGCGCTTCCGCGTCGAGGTAGTCGCGCGTGATGAATTTTCCGCCCAGCCACCGGCCGAGGTAATCCACGATGGACTTCGCGTAGCGAATTTCGTGGTTCGGGGTATAGCCCGACGGCTCGAAACGCGAATTGCAGAATTTGTCGACCAGCGCGCGCAGCGGCACGCCGTACTGCAGCGCGATGGACACGGACAGCGCGAAGGCGTCCATGATGCCCGAAAGCGTGGAGCCTTCCTTGGCCATCTTGATGAAGATCTCGCCGGGCTCGCCGTCGGGATACATGCCGACGGTCAAGTAGCCTTCGTGGCCGCCAATCGAGAACTTGTGCGTGATCGAGTTGCGCTCGTCGGGCAGCTTGTGCCGCTTGGTGCCGGGGAACATTTCGGCTTGCTGCGGCATGGCGGCGGTCTCCGCCCTGGACGTCCCGGCTTCCACGGGAACAACCGGGGCCGCGGCTTTCGACGTTTCCTTCTTGCCCGCGGCGGAAAGCGGCTGCGAGCGCTTGGAATTGTCGCGGTAGATGGCCACTGCCTTCAGTCCCAGCTTCCAGGACTCGATGTAGGCGTTGGCGATGTCTTCCACCGTCGATTCTTCCGGCATGTTGATGGTCTTGCTGATCGCGCCCGATAGGAACGGCTGGGCCGCCGCCATCATGCGCAGATGCCCGCGCCAGGCGATGGAGCGCCCGCCGCCTGCGGGAGCGAGCGAGCAATCGAACACGGGCAGATGCTCCGGCTTGAAGCCGGGCGCGCCTTCGATCGTGCCGTTGGCGTCGATGAAATCGACGATTTTCGCCACATCCTCGGGCGAATAACCCAGATTGTTCAGCGCCTGCGGTACCGTGTTGTTGACGATCTTGATCACGCCGCCGCCCACCAGACGCTTCTGCTTGACCAGCGCCAGATCGGGCTCAATGCCGGTGGTGTCGCAATCCATCATGAATCCGATGGTGCCGGTGGGCGCCAGCACGCTCACCTGCGAATTCTTGTAGCCGTGTTTTTCGCCCAGCGCGAGCGCGTCATCCCAGGATTGCCGCGCGGCGCGCAGCAGCGCGGGCTGCACGTTTTCTTCCTTGATGGGCCGCAGCGAATCGCGATGCATGCGGATCACATCGAGCATGGGTTCGCGATTGCGCGCGTAGCCGGGGAATGGCTCCATGCGCTCGGCGATGCGCGCGGACTGCGCGTAGGCCTCGCCGGTCATCAGCGCCGTGATCGCGCCGCAGAAGTCGCGCCCGCCGTCGGAATCGTACGGCAGCGCCAGCGACATCAGCAGCGCGCCAAGATTCGCGTAGCCCAGGCCCAGCGGGCGAAATTCGTGCGAATTGCGCGCGATGCGCTCGGTCGGATAGCCGGCGTTGTCCACCAGGATCTCCTGCGCGGTGATGGTGATGTCGACGGCATGGCTGAACGCGGCTGCGTCAAATTGCCCATTCGACCCGAGGAACTTCAGCAGGTTGAGTGACGCCAGGTTGCAGGCCGTGTCGTCCAGGAACATGTATTCCGAGCACGGATTCGACGCATTGATGCGATTGGTGGCCTTGCAGGTGTGCCAGCGGTTGACCGTCGAGTCGTACTGCATGCCGGGATCGCCGCAGTGCCACGCGGATTCGGACATTTCCTGCATCAGATCGCGCGCGCGATATTGTTCCACCGGCTTGCCGTCGGTCACGTTGCGCGTCCACCAGTCGCGATCCTCTTCCACCGCGCGCATGAAATCGTCCGTCACGCGCACCGAATGGTTCGCATTCTGGAAGAACACGGAGGAGTACGCTTCGCCGTCGATCGACGAATCGTAGCCCTGCTCGATCAGCACGTGCGCCTTGCGCTCTTCCTTGAACTTGCTGCGGATGAATTCGAGGATGTCCGGGTGATCGACGTTCAGGATCACCATCTTGGCCGCGCGCCGCGTCTTTCCGCCGCTCTTGATCACCCCCGCAAAGGCGTCAAAGCCCTTCATGAAGCTGACCGGCCCGGAAGCAATTCCGCCCCCGGAAAGCGATTCGCGGCTGCCGCGCAGGCTGGAGAAATTGGTGCCCGTTCCGGAGCCCCACTTGAAGAGCATGCCTTCCGTCTTGGCCAGGTCCATGATCGATTGCATGCTGTCCTGGACCGAATTGATGAAGCAGGCCGAGCACTGGGGCTTTTCCTGCACGCCCACGTTGAACCACACGGGCGAATTGAAGGCCATCTTCTGCTCGACCAGCAGATGACTTAATTCATCGCGAAAAGTGTCACGCGACGCCGGCGAAGCAAAATACCCGCCCTGCTCGCCCCAGGCCACAATCGTATTCACCACCCGCCCAATCAGCTGGCGGAGGGAAGTCTCGCGCTCGGGCGTATTCGGCTTGCCATGGAAGTACTTGGAAGCCACGATGTTCGTGGCCGTCTGCGACCAACCCTTGGGGACCTCGACGTTCTCCTGGCGGAAAATCACCTGCCCTTTATCATTGCTTATGAGTGCGGTTCGCTTCTCCCATTCGACCTTGTCGAAGGGTGCTACCTTGCCGTCCGTAAACCGGCGATGGAATTCCAGGCCGGCCTTCGTTTGAGCTGCTTTTTCCGTTTCAATTCCGTTCAATGCCATACGAGTTTCCGCCATGATCTGCCTCCGCGCCGACAGCCAAGCCGTCGAAAATGTGTGTTTTGCCGGTACCCGCGGAGGAGCCTCTCTCTATTTTACTCCCAAGCGCGGTTACCCGGCGTTATCGTGTGCCGCGAAGAACCCTCAAAGACCGCTTCGGACCCGGTTACCGGAGCGGGACGCGAGATTGGTCGTTCGGCCAAGACAAAAGCCGAAATGAAAAATTCGGAAAAGCCGAGCCCCGGCGCGTCAGATCTTGCCGCGCCAAGAACCGGCAAGCCCGCGGTGGCGGGCCAAGTTCCCCCTTCGATTGTTAATTGAACCCGGTGAGTCGGTCGCGTTCGCTCTCCGGCGCTGCTGGGAAAAGCTAGTGAACGTGTCCCCGAGTCTGGGGCCGAAGTATCAGAGCATGCTGGGGAGATGTCAAGAGGAAATGCGGTGCGAACCACAAAATATCCGGTGGATCGTGTTGAAAACGTCTATCTGTAGTGGTATCTGTTCCAGGCAGACACAACGCCCTGCGCGCCGTGCGCGGACTGGCAGCCAACTCGCGAAAACGTGTGGCTAAAGTACCTCAAATCCAACCATGCGGTGATATCTTTTTCCACTTGCTCCGTTTGGGCCTGGTGCGGACGACGGGCGCATGTAGAAACCTCCCGCATTCGTTACTTTTTTATCCCATAAACCTGCTACTGTTTTGTCTGTAGCGGCTGACGTAAGTAGCTCATACGGCGTGCCTTGGGGCAATGGCAAAGCGCTTGCCAGATGGACGGGACGTATCGGTTCTTTTTGCAGTCCTGTCTTGCCAGATTTCAGTTGCAGCGAACCGCCTGCGCTCCCAGCCCTGCGTGGCGCGCGGTTTCGCCCAGAGGAGACATGCGAATGAGACGGACAGCACTCTTGCTATTGGCAGGCCTCGTGTTTGCCTGGGGCGCGAAGGCGCAAACCTCCGCAAATGCACAAGCGAATGCGAATGCGGGCGCGAAGGCGCAAGTGAACGGGCCGGCGCAGACGGGCGTGAATGCGCACTCGAGCACGTCAGCGTCAGCATCCGCATCGCAAACATCGACGTCACCGGATCGCGACACCGAGCATTCCGGTCATCGAGGCAAAGCGAAATCGGAGCCGCGGTCGGCTTCGGCGAACAGCGGATCGGCCATCCAATTGGCCAGCGGCACAACCGTGAATGCGGTGCTGGTGAAGCCGCTGGACGCGCGCAAGTGCCGCCCCGGCCACCCCATCGAGGCGCGCACCACCTCGGACGTGAAGGAAAACGGCCGCGTCGTTCTGCGCAAGGGCTCGCGGTTGTACGGGCACGTGACGGAGGCACAAGCGCGGACCAAGGGCCACGCAGAATCCTCGCTCGGCCTGGTCTTCGACCGGGCTAGGTTGCGGAACGGCCAGCAGGTGCCATTGCACCTGGGCGTGCAGGCGCTGGCTGCGGCTTGGAGCAATACCGCCGCATCCGTTGGCGATGACGACGCCATGATGGGCGGCGGTGCTGCCGCGATGGGTGGCGGAGGCGGCGGCGTTGGCGGTGGTGGTTTGCTTGGCGGAGCGGGCGGTGCCGTCGGAGGCGCCACAGGCCTCGCCGGAGGAGTCGCTGGAAACGCGGGCGCCGTGGCGGGTAGCACGGGACGTATGGCGAACGGAGCAGCAGGAGCGACCGCACGCGCTACGGGTTCGGCGGCAGGCAACGCCGGCGGGCTGGATGCTGCCGGGCACCTGATGTCCAGTAGTTCCGGCGTGTTCGGCTTGCAGGGACTGAGCCTGGCGTCCTCGGCCAGCAACGCCACGGAAGGCAGCGTGGTGACCTCGACGACGCGCAACGTTCACTTGGACAGCGGCACGCAGATGGTTCTCAGCGCCGCCGCGAAGCGCTAAGCCACAAGACGCAAATCGGCCGCGCGGCGATAACCTCAAAGCGCGGCCGAAGTCTTTGCTCGCAGCAGGCCGATGCGGCCGGCGCCAGCCGCTGAGGTCGTCCAAAGCACCGTTCCTCCTTCGGTAAGACATTCCCTCGCTTTCTCTTGCGCCCACCATCCTTACGAAATCCTTATGCCTTGCTTATGCCTTCCTTATTCGCGGCCCGGTAGTGTTGCTGAAGCACTGGCCCCGAAACACATCGCAAACCGAAGCAAGAGATGGGGGAGAACAAAACTGTGAAAGAGGCATGCGGCCTGATTTTGCTGATCCTGTTCCTCGCGACGGCTCCCAACAGCGTGGCCCAAACGGAACCCTCCGGCGCGGCCTTGGCCGGCACAGCAGCAACCGTTTCAGATTCCGGAACGACCGGCAAGACCACGCCGGCAAGCGCCCAAAATGCGGCCATCCTGAAAGAACTCGAACAAATGCAGGCGCGCATCGCGCAATTGGAAGCGCAGCTCAAAGCGCAAGGAGCCATGGATCCGGCGAAACCGGCTCAAGATGCCGTGCCCGCGGGGGCGCTTGCGGCCAGCACGGCAGCAAGCGGTACGATGAAGGTGAGCGCTCCCCCCAGCGCGCCCGCAGCGCAAGCGGGGGCCAGCGGGACACCCGACAGTGCGCTGGACAATCTCCTGCGCGGCACCTCGGTGAACTTCCTGTTCGACGGATACTACGAATACAACTTCAATGCTCCGATTGGCCGCGTGAACCTCTTGCGCGCCTACGACGTCAGCAGCAATTCCTTCAGCATCAATCAGGCGGACCTCATCCTCGAAAATGCGCCCGACCCGGCGCACGGCAAGCGTTACGGCGCGCGCATCGATTTGCAATACGGTCAAGCCACGCAAACCCTGCAAGGCAATCCGGCCAACGAGCAACGCCCCGACATTTATCGCGCCCTGTTTCAGGCCTATGGAACGTATGTCTTTCCGGTCGGGAGCGGGCTGCGCGTGGATTTCGGCAAGTGGGCCAGTGCTCTCGGCTACGAGAACAACTACACGAAGGACCAGAACAATTATTCGCGGTCCTACTGGTTCAACTTCCTGCCGTTTTATCATATGGGACTCCGCACCACCTACCAGGTGAACCGCTGGCTTACCGCCAACTACTGGCTGGTGAACGGCGCGCAGCAGACCGAAGATTTCAATGGATTCAAGGATGAGCTGTTTGGCGTGACGCTTGCGCCCAAGCCGTCCATTAGCTGGACGGTGAACTATTATTTCGGCCAGGAGCATGCGGATTTCGCCTACGTGCCGGGCGGAACGGGATTGCCCGTCGTGCAGGGCGAGCCGTTCGCACCCATCCCCAACCCGCCGGCCGGCAAGCTGCACATTTTCGACAGCTATGCTTCCTGGAACGCTTCTCCGAAGCTAAGCTTGGCATTGGAGGGCGATTACGTTGTCCAACGGCTCTTCACCACATCCGCGCCGGACCATACGGATGGGGACGCGGCGTACGTGCGCTATCAGCTCACGCCGAAATTCGCGCTGGCCAGCCGCGCCGAGTACATGTCCGACCGCGGCGGCCTGTTCAGCGGCACCACTCAGGCATTGAAAGAAGTCACGCTGACCGGGCAATATCAGTTTGCGCCGGGATTCCTGATGTTCGACGAGTGGCGGCGCGACTTTTCGAATCGGCCCTACTTTCTGACGGACACGCTCGGCGCGCTGAAGAACGGGCAAACGACGGCGACAGTCGGCCTGGTCTGGTGGTTTGGGCCCAAGACAGGTTCGTGGTGAAGCTCACAGTAGAAGTCTAGTTCAGGAGCTTTTATGCAGGACATTCTCTGGATTGCCGTGACCATTGCGTTTTTCCTTTTGTCCATCGGTTACGTCGTTTTTTGCGACCGCATGAAGTAGGAGGCGAGATGGAAGGCTGGATCATGCTCTTGGTCAGCGTTGCCACAGCGGCGTACTTGGTGTACGCGCTGTTGCGCCCGGAAAAATTCTGACGTGGGCGCGCAGGCAACGCGACAATGTGAATCGAAGAAAGTGAGTTTATGACCGCGAATGGCTGGTTTCAAATCCTGCTCTACCTTCTGATCATTTTTCTGATCACGAAACCCACCGGGAAGTATCTGACGCGCGTCTTCGCCGGCAAGCGCACCTTCCTCGATCCGCTGCTGCGGCCGCTCGAACGCCTGCTCTACCGGCTGACCCGAGTCGACGAGAAGCGCGAGATGCGCTGGACGGAATACGCCATCGCCATGCTCCTGTTCAGCCTGGTCTCCATGCTGCTGCTCTACGCCCTCGAGCGGTTGCAGCAGTTTCTACCGTTCGACCCGCAACACTTCAGCGCGGTGACCCCGGCTCACCTCGCCTTCAACACGGCCGCGTCGTTCACCACCAATACGAACTGGCAGGCCTATTCCGGCGAGACGACTATGAGCTATTTCACGCAAATGGCGGGTCTCGCCTACCACAACTTCATGTCCGCCGCGGTGGGCATCGTCCTGGCCATCGCCTTCATCCGCGGTATTGCGCGCCGGCAGATGGAGACGATTGGGAATTTCTGGGTCGATTTGGTGCGCTGCTGCCTGTGGGTTCTGCTGCCTGTGTGTTTCGTCGGGGCCTTCGTGCTCATCTCGCAAGGCGTGGTGCAGAACCTGAACCCCTACACCACGGCGAAGCTGGTGCAGCCCATGCAAGTGCCCAAAGTCGACGCGAATGGGAAGCCAGTGTTCGGGCCCGATGGCAAGCCGCTGATGGATACCGTCACCACGCAAACGATCGCGCAAGGACCGGTCGCCTCCCAGGAAATCATCAAGGAATTCGGCACCAATGGCGGCGGCTTCTTCAACGCGAACAGCGCGCATCCCTTCGAGAATCCCACTCCCCTGACAAATTTTCTGGAGATGATCGCGATTTTCGCCCTCGGCGCAGGGCTCACCTACACGCTGGGTGAGATGACCGGCTCGCAGCGGCACGGCTGGGCCGTGTGGGCGGCCATGGCCATCCTGTTTCTGGCCGGAGTGAGCGTCGCCTATTGGGCCGAAGCGCGCGGCAATCCCTTATTGAAGGGCGCGGACCAGCACGTCTCTGCAGCGCAGGCAGGCGGCAACATGGAAGGCAAGGAGGTTCGCTTCGGGATCACCGACAGCGCGCTGTGGGCCACGGTGACCACGGATGCGAGCTGCGGTGCGATCAACAGCTGGCACGATTCGTTCACCCCGCTGGGCGGGATGGTGCCGCTGGTGAACATCATGCTCAGTGAGGTCATTTTCGGCGGCGTGGGCGCGGGCATGTACGGCATGCTGATTTACATCGTGCTCGCTGTGTTCATTGCGGGGCTCATGGTCGGGCGCACGCCTGAGTATTTAGGCAAGAAGATCGAATCCTACGATGTGAAGATGGCCATGCTCGTGGTGCTGATTTTTCCATTGATAATTCTGGCGTTCGCGGCGATCTCGGCGGCACGGCCGTACGGCACGGCGGGCATCCTGAATTCGGGGCCGCACGGCCTGAGCGAGATTCTTTACGCCTTCACCTCGGCGGCGGGAAACAACGGGTCGGCCTTCGCCGGCTTGACCGTGAATACGCCCTGGTACGACTCCGCCCTCGCAGTGACCATGCTGCTGGGCCGCTTCTTCATGATTATTCCGATGCTGGCCATCGCCGGCAGCCTCGGCCGTAAAAAGTATGTTCCGCCCTCGCTGGGAACCTTCCCCGTGGACGGGCCGCTGTTCACCGTGCTCTTGGTCGGCGTGATTGTGATCGTCGGCGCGTTGACTTTCTTCCCGGCGCTCAGCTTGGGACCCGTTCTCGAGCACCTGCTGATGCACGCCGGAAGAACTTTCTGAGGAAATGCCATGGCCTCTGGAATGATGAACAAGAAGCGGGCGATCTGGGAATGGACAATCATCCGGCGAGCCATTGTGGATGCGTTCGCCAAGCTCAACCCGCGGAACATGATGGGCAATCCCGTCATGTTCGTAGTCGAGATCGGCAGCGTGATCACCACGGCGCTGCTCATCAAGGGCGGGTCAGCGTTCAAGTTCAACCTGCAGATCACCCTGTGGCTGTGGTTCACCGTGCTGTTCGCCAACTTCGCGGAGGCGATGGCCGAAGGGCGCGGCAAGGCGCAAGCCGATTCCCTGCGCAAGGCGCGCATGGAAACCATCGCGAATCGCATCATCGGCGACGACGACGAAACCGAGCAGGTGCCCAGTTCCAAACTGAAAGCAGGCGACATGGTGATCGTCTCCGCGGGGGAATTCATTCCTTCGGACGGCGAAATCACTGAAGGGATCGCCTCGGTCGACGAATCGGCGATTACCGGCGAATCCGCGCCGGTCATCCGCGAAGCGGGCGGCGACCGCTCGGCCGTCACGGGCGGCACTCGCGTCCTCTCCGATCAGATCAAGGTGCGCATCACCTCCAATCCCGGCGAGACCTTCCTCGACCGCATGATCCTCCTGGTGGAAGGCGCCGAGCGCCAGAAAACTCCCAATGAGATCGCGCTGAATATTCTGCTTGCCGGATTGACCATCATCTTTCTCCTCGCCGTGGTGACCCTGCAGCCCTTCGCCATCTATTCCGGAACTCGCCAATCCATTTTCGTCCTGGTCTCGCTACTGGTTTGCCTGATTCCCACCACCATTGGCGCTTTACTCTCCGCCATCGGCATTGCGGGCATGGACCGCCTGGTGCAGCACAACGTGCTGGCCATGTCCGGGCGCGCGGTGGAGGCGGCGGGCGACGTCAATACGCTCCTGCTGGACAAGACCGGGACGATCACCCTGGGCAACCGGCAGGCAGCGCGCTTCCTGCCCGCTCCCGGCGTGAACGAGCAGGAACTGGCCGACGCGGCTCAGCTTTCCTCGCTGGCCGATGAAACGCCGGAAGGCCGCTCGATCGTGGTTTTGGCCAAGGAAAAATACGGCTTGCGCGGGCGCGAAATGGCCGCGCACGAAGCGCGCTTCGTTCCCTTCAGCGCGCAAACGCGCATGTCCGGCGTGGACCTGAACGGCTACGAGATTCGCAAGGGCGCCGCCGACGCTATCGCGGCCTACCTCACGCGCAATGGCAGCAGTATGCCGCCCGCCGTGAAGGCCACAGTCGAAGAAATCGCGCGTTCCGGTGGCACGCCTCTGGTGGTTGCCGAGAAGGGCCGCGGTGCTCTGGGCGTGATTGAACTGAAAGACGTGATCAAGGGCGGCATTAAGGAGCGTTTCAATCAGCTGCGCTCCATCGGCATCCGCACCGTCATGATCACGGGCGACAATCCCCTCACCGCCGCCGCCATCGCGCGCGAAGCGGGCGTCGACGATTTTCTCGCGCAGGCCACGCCCAAAGACAAAATGGATTTGATCAAGCGCGAGCAGGCCGGCGGCAAGCTGGTGGCCATGACCGGCGACGGCACCAACGACGCTCCCGCCCTGGCCCAGGCCGATGTGGGCGTGGCCATGAACACCGGCACGCAAACCGCCAAAGAAGCGGGCAACATGGTCGACCTCGATTCCAATCCCACCAAGCTCATCGAGATCGTCCAGATCGGCAAGCAGTTGCTGATGACGCGCGGCTCGCTGACCACCTTCTCCATCTCCAACGACGTGGCCAAATATTTCGCCATCATTCCCGCCATGTTTGCCGGCGCCTTCCCGGTCCTCAACGCGCTGAACATCATGCACCTGCGCACGCCACAATCGGCGATTCTTTCGGCGGTCATCTTCAACGCCATCGTGATTATCGCCTTGATTCCGCTGGCCCTGCGCGGCGTGAAGTACCGGCCCATGTCCGCCGCGGCCCTGCTGCGCAGGAATCTTTGGATCTACGGCGTGGGCGGGATCATCGTCCCGTTCATCGGTATCAAGCTGATCGACATGCTGATCACGTACGTGCACCTGGCTTAGGAGCTTTATGAAAAAGAATCTGATCACTGCGATCTTGATGACCATCGTCACCACCATCCTTCTGGGCATCATCTATCCGCTGGCCGTGACCGGCATCGCCCAGCTCCTCTTCCCCAAACAAGCCAACGGCGAGCTGATCCGCAAGAACGGCGTGATCGTCGGCTCGAAATTGATCGGGCAGGAGTTTTCAGGCGCGGGATATTTCGACTCGCGGCCCTCAGCCGCGGGAAACGGTTACGACGCGGAGAACTCGAATGGAACGCAATACGGCCCGACCAATCAGAAGCTGATCGATCAGGTGGAGGCTCGGGTGGCCGACGCGCGCAAGGAAAATCCGAACGCGCCGGTGCCCATCGATCTGGTGACAGCGTCTGCCTCCGGCCTCGATCCCGACATCACGCCCGCCGCGGCGGAATTTCAGGCGCCCCGCGTGGCGCACGAACGCGGGATGACGCGGCAACAGATCGAGACGCTGATCCGGGAATATACGCAGCAGCGCGAATGGGGCTTTCTGGGCGAGCCGCGCGTGAACGTCCTGGAACTCAATCTGGCCCTGGATCGAATCCATCCGATGAGAAAAGAGCAGAAAGCCAGCCCGTCGGTCGCGAGAACCGCGCCTGCGGCTGCAGAGAATCCCGGGAATTAAAGCATGTCCTGCAATGATGTGACGTGATTCCACGACATCATTCGGGAACACTCCCCGTGTCATCCCGAACCCAGTCCCGCGGTGTCTGCGGGAATGGGGGTGAGGGATCTGCTTCTGCTTTTCCGCTACTTCGCTGCACGATTTCTATAAGTGCTTTAGTCCGTCGAGGGCCGAGTGATCGGGAATTGCCGGGTGAGTGCTATGCGGGCTC